>Ga0181567_10000861_pt1 | contig 23218 bp, 20 predicted proteins | sample 101ome_14_FD_133761 | JGI IMG/M metagenome (GOLD analysis project Ga0181567, IMG submission 133761) | Coastal salt marsh microbial communities from the Groves Creek Marsh, Skidaway Island, Georgia - 101403AT metaG (megahit assembly) | ecosystem: Environmental > Aquatic > Marine > Intertidal...
CGACTAGCTCGCCGTACCAGAACCAGCTGGCGGAGGACAGACAGAAGATCGTCGACCACATCACGCTGAGGACGATCATCGCCTGAAGACGCTGTGCCGGGGGCAGAGCACCCAACGGGTTACGGTTGGAGTCCATGATACTTCTGTATATCTGATACATGCGTTTTCTCCGTGTTGTCGTCCAAGATACGGTACCGTATGGAATTTGGATCACGTGACGTGATGTAATCGGGCCGGTTCCGAACGGGCGTTTCGACTATGGTCATCCGAGACGGCGCCGACAGCGTAGTCTCAACGAACCCGGAGCCAAGTACCCTCATGACGAACCTCATTCCGCGAATGGCCAGCGACGATACGGTCGTCATCGCCAACGACAACACAACGGTCGGCTATGCCACGTTTGACGCGGAGGCAGGGCTGCTGACCTATATCTTCGTGCATCCGTCGTTCCGCCGCCGGGGCTATGGCCGGCAGCTGGTTGCGGTGGCCGAGAAATCGGCCGGCCGGACGTTGACGCCGGCGTCACCCCTGTCGTCGTCGGGTAGGCGGTTTTTCGGGGCGGTGTTGTCGCGTGGGCGTGTTTCCCTGACGTCTAGGTTGTGCGAGATTGATCCGTGAGGCCCCCGCCTCGCCTGAAGATCCGAATTTCAGGGAGACCCAAATGACCGATGGCCCCAACCGCATCCTCGAAATCCTCGAGGGCGACCTGACCCCCGATCAGAAAAAAGTGTTCGACGACTTGGTCGCCGGGCGCGGGAGGTTGCTGACGCCCTATAAGATCTGGATCCATTCACCCGAAGTGGCGGCGGCGATGGAAACCATCGGCACGTTCCTCAACAAGCGGAGCTCGCTGACGACGCGAGAGGTCGAGCTCGTTATCGTGATCATCGCGACGCAGTGGCAGGGCGCATACGTGCAGGCCGCCCACGTCCAAATGTGCCTCGATCTCGGCTATCCGCAGGACGTGATGGATGCCATCAAGAACGGCGAGACACCTGACCTGCCCGATGCCCGCGAAAAGGCGGTCTACGATCTGTGTCAAATCGCCATGGCACCGGGCGGCGGTTCGGACGAGGTCTATGGCCGGGCGGCAGAGCTTCTCGGCCGCGACGGGCTGGCGGAAGTGCTGGTCCTTCTTGGGTACTATTCGTCGGTCGCGATGGCGATGAAACTGCACCGGGTGCCGCTGCCGGGGTAGAGGGGACGGCGGTATCGAAACGGTGAGGGGCGTATATCAGGCAGCCCAGCGCCGCCGGGCACAGGCGAGACCGACTGCGCCGATACCGAAGATGAGCAACGCGCCCGGCGCCGGAACGCTGATTGCCGTCGTATAGAACTGGAAAAACTCGTCGGAGTTGCTGGCGCCGTCATTTTCGCGCACCTCGACCCGGTTGAAAGCGACCGTGCTGACAAAGCCGATAAATTCGACGGTTCCGAAGGAAGACGTTGTGAAGCTTGTGCTGCCGACATTCGTCACGCCATCGAAGAAGGTCAGGGTGAACGTACTGGCAATCGAAGCGTCGAGGTAATCCATCGCAAACGCGGTCTGCGAAGAAGAAAAAATCAGATCGAAATTCTCATCCCCGTTCAGGACGTACTCGTTGCCGGGCATGGCGCCGGTAAAATTCAGATAACCGGCCGACAGTGTGGCGGGCTGGCCGGTTCCCTGTGCATTGTCCAGCGTGAGGTTGCCGCTGACGCTGGTGATATTGGCGTTCGTGAAGCCGGTGAGGGGAAAATCTTCCGCGACCAGGTTGAAATCCGGGGGATTTGTCGAATTGATCACCGCGGCGGACACGTTCGACGCGCCGAATCCCAAAAGCACGGCGACGGCAACATTTACAATTTTACGCACTACTCAGACTCCGGGCTAAATTCACTCAACTTGCGTCTATTGACGCAAAGAACGTGCCAACATCCAGATTGCCCTGTTTTCAACAACTTATGGTGCTGCCGCCCGTGGGCTGGATAAGAAACGTAAATTTCTCCGACGATCCTGGCGACCTGGCGCGAGGCCGGCCACATTGTGTTCGACCTCGACCCCGGCTTCTCGCAGTTCGGCATGGAAGCCAATACCGCCAGCGGGATGTCGGTGCTGATGTGTGGGTATTTGGCTGGGATCAGGCCACAAAGAAAATCGTTGGCCGGATTCACGTTTTGACGATTCGCGTGTTACCGTTTCTCGGTCGCGTTAATCGAACAGGTGCATGACGAAAATCTGAAGATAACATTGTTGTCGGACTATCGTATCCGGGCGCCTTTTCGGATGTCTGGATGGGCGAATTCGACTATTCCGCTTCCCGGAATCCCGTGCGCCGGGGCGTCCTGTGCATGGGGTTGTTTTAAGGGTTTGGTGTTTCGGCGTCCCCGTGCAGGCACAGTGCTGTCACTCAGTCCCGCGCCGTTGAAAAAAAGTTATTCCCCCGGGCTTGTCCGGGGGGTCCATGTCTAGCAGTGTCCCGGTGGATGAAGGGACTCCCGGTTCCGGCCGGGAGCGTAAAAGAGGGTTCGTAAAAAACGCGTCATGGCCTACAAAAATCTTCGCGACTATCTCGCCCATCTGCAGGATCGCGACCTGCTTCACGTGGTCGAGGACCGCATAAGCAAGGACACCGAGCTGGTGCCGCTGGTCCGCCTCCAGTTTCGCGGCCTCGCCGAGGACCAGAGGAAGGCGTTCTGGTTCAGGAACGTGACCGATGCCCGCGGGCGCGATTTCGATGCCTCGGTGGTGCTCGGTTCACTCGGTTCGTCCAGGCGGATCTACGGCGCGGCGCTGGGCGTCGATCCGGACGACATCGGCGCCAAATGGGCCAGCACCCACGGCAAGCCGCTGAACCCGGTCGAGGTCGCGCGCGGCGACGCGCCGGTCAAGGAGTTCGTGTATTCGGGCGACAGCTTCGGCGAAGGCGTCGACCGGTTTCCCCATCTGATCTCGACCCCCGGCTTCGATCCGGCGCCGTTCCTGACCGCCGGGGTGTGGATCACCCGCGATCCGGAAACCGGCGCCTACAACCTCGGTATCTATCGCGGCATGATCAAGGCGCCGGACCGCATCGGCTGCGCCACCGACGTCTCCACCCAGCATCTCGCCATCCAGTGGGAAAAGGCCCGGCGCATGGGCAAACATCTGGAATGCGCGGTGTTCCTCGGCGGCCCGCCGGCGCTGCTGCTGGCGGCCGCCAGCAAGGTGCCTTACGGGGTGGAGGAATACGGCGTCGCCGGCGCGCTGAACGGCGAAGCGATCGCCGTGGTGCTGGCGGAGACTTTCGACTGCATGGTGCCGGCCGAGGCCGAGATCGTGATGGAAGGCATCATCCGCACCGACATCCTCGAGCCCGAGGCCCCGTTCGGCGAGGCCAGCGGCTATCTCGGCCCGCGCAAGATGGAAAAGGTGTTCGAGGTGAAAGCCGTCACCCACCGCGCCGATCCGATCTACCAGGGCATCATCAGCGAATTCCCGCCGAGCGAAAGCACGGTAATGCGCAAGGCCGCGTTCGACGCCATCTACCTGCGGCACTTGCGCGATGCCTGCAACATCCCGTCGGTGACCAAGGTGGCATGCCACGAGATGGCGAGCTGCAACATGCTGTTCGTCATCCAGCTCGACCGGCCGGAACTGGGCCAGCCGTGGCAGGCGCTGCGCGCCGCCGCCGCGTTCGATGCCTCGCTCGGCAAGATGTTCATCGCGGTGGATTCGGATGTCGATCCGGACTCCATGGATGCGGTGTTGTGGGCACTGTCCTATGCGACCCAGCCGCACCGCGACGCCGAGATCATCCGCGGTAAGGTGCCGAGGCTCGATCCGTCGATCACGCCGTCCGAAAACGATGCGCAATACGCCTATCCGGACGGGCAGGGCGCGTCCGCCATTCTGATCAACGCGGTGCGCGAACACCCCTATCTGCCGGTCTCCCTGCCGCGCGAGGATTTCATGATCGCGGCGAAGGAGAAATGGGCGGCGCTCGGCCTGCCCGATCTGAACCTGCAGGCGCCCTGGCATGGTTATCCGCTGTCCGCCTGGACCGAGGAGAATGCCGACGAGGCCGAGAAAGCCATCACGGGCCGCTATTTCGAGACCGGCGAAAAACTCGTCGGCCGGCGGGAAGACACCTCCGATTAACCCGATTTTCTCAAGGACTTAAGAGATATGAGTGATACCTACACGCCCCCCAAGGTCTGGAAACCGGCGGAAGAAACCGGCGGCCGGTTCGCCAGCATTAACCGGCCGATCGCCGGTGCGACCCATGAAAAGGATCTGCCCGTCGGCAGGCATCCGCACCAGCTCTACTCGCTGGCGACGCCCAACGGTATCAAGGTCACCATCATGTTCGAGGAGCTTCTCGCCCTCGGACATCAGGATGCGGAGTACGACGCCTGGCTGATCCAGATCATGGACGGCGACCAGTTCTCGAGCGGTTTCGTGGCGGTCAACCCGAACTCGAAGATTCCGGCGCTGCTGGATGTCAGCACCTCGCCGCCGACCCGGGTGTTCGAATCCGGCGCCATCCTGTTCTATCTGGCGGAGAAGTTCGGCGAATTCCTGCCCACCGATCCGTCGGCGCGGGCCGAATGCATGTCCTGGCTGTTCTGGCAGATGGGCAGCGCGCCGTATCTGGGCGGCGGGTTCGGGCATTTTTACGCCTACGCGCCGGAGAAATTCCAGTACCCGATCGACCGCTTCACGATGGAGGTCAAACGCCAGCTCGACGTGCTCGACCGCAACCTGGCGGAGCGCCAGTTCCTCTGCGGCGGCGACTACAACATCGCCGATATCGCGACCTATGCGTGGTACGGCAACGTCGTGCTCCACGATCAGTATGAAGCGACCGAGTTCCTCGACGTGAAGAGCTACACAAACGTGGTCCGCTGGGCGACCGAGATCGACCAGCGCCCTGCCGTACAACGGGGCCGCCGGGTCAACAAGATCCGCGGCCCGGAAGAGCTGCAGCTCGCCGAACGCCACGACGCCAGCGATTTGGATTAGGCAGGCACGAGTTCAGAGGAGCTATTCCGGCACCATTTCGCCCGACCCGCCGAGTTCCGCCGGCATGTCGCGGAATTTGGGCAGGCCGTCCCGGATCGTCAGGGTTTTCGATCCTTAGTGGATGTGGATCTGCGGCTCGAACGGAAGATCCGGCGCCGTGTCCGGAAAGACTTCTTCCAGCCCCGCTTCGGGCAGCTCGTTGAACACGTGACCGCCGCATTTCGTGCAGTGTTTCCGGTTCACATGCGGAGTCTTGTTATAGGTCGCGATGTTGTCGGCACCCTTCGTGACCGCGCCGCTTCCGGCGGGGAAGATGGCATAGGCGCTGACAGGCGATGCGCCCCAGTGTGCGCAGTCGCGGCAATGACAGTACCCGGCGGCGATCTGCTCGCCCGTCACGTCGAATTCGACGGCGCCGCAGAAACAGTTTCCGGTATATGTGGTCATGTGTCTCTCCTCTGTTCGGCTCTACAGTTCCTTCGCGTCGATCAGCACGAAGGCGATGCGGCAGGGTTCGGTGCCGCGATTGGCCCAGGCGTGGTTGGTGCCGCGCTGGACGATCACATCGCCGGCTTTCAGGTGGACTTCGTCCTCGTCGACCAGCATGTCGATCTCGCCCGACAGCACGATGGCGTAATCAACGCTGCGGGTCTTGTGCATGCCGGGGTGGCGCACCGGGCCGCCGCTGTCGGGGTCGAGGCCCAGTTCGCGCTTCATGTCTTCGTTGCTGACGCTGTCGTCGTCGGGTACGAACTCGACGATACGGAACACCGAGCCGCCGTCGGGCGGCGCGACGCCGATTTCGCGGTCGGCCTTGTCGATGTCGCCGGAATTGTCCGACGGGGTCTCGTCTTCCGCCCACAGGAGCGTCGAGGTGAGCCCGTTGGCCGCGCGGACGCGGACGTTCTCCGCCGGTCCGTCGAGCGCGATGATGGCCTTGCCGGTGGCGTCGTGGCCGGTGACGATACGTCTGATCTGCTGTGCCATGTCAGTCTCCCTGTTTGGCCGGATTATAGTATCGCGCCGGGCAGGATGCGAATTTGACAGGCCCCGGCGATTGCCGTGAGATAGCCGCCACAACGGACGAGGATAGACCATGACCGACATGACCTACGCAGACGCTCCGTTCGCCATCCGGGCGGATATCGGCGCGGCCCACGCCGCGACCTGGGACCGCATCGCGTCGCCCGGTACCTGGTTCGACGGCGAAACCCGTGTCGCCATCGCGGCGGAAACGCGGAACGCCAGGGACTGCGTGCTGTGTGCCGAGCGCAAGGAGGCATTGTCTCCCTATTCGGTGGACGGCTCCCATGACAGCCTCGGCGATCTGCCGGAGAACATCGTCGAGGTCATCCACCGGATCGTCTCCGATCCCGGCCGGCTGATGCAAAAATGGTACGAGGATAGCCTCGCCAGCGGTCTGACCGAGGAAGAATACGTCGAGATCGTGGGTGTGACCTGCTCCACCATATCCGTGGATACGTTCGCCCATGCCGCCGGCCTGCCGCAACGTCCGCTCCCCGAGGCCAAACCGGGGAAACCCAGCCGGGTGCGCCCGCCACAGGCGAAACAGGGCCCGGCCTGGGTGCCGTGGATCGGGCCGGAGGACGGCGCCGAGACGGGGATCGCCGAATTCGCGCCGGAATCGTCCAACGTGCGCCGCGCGATGAGCCTGGTCCCCGACGAAGCGGTCGGGTTCATGGCGCTGGTCGGTGCGCAGTATCTCGACGGCGGCGCCATGCAGGATTTCTCCCGGACCGGCCGGGCGCTCGACCGTCAGCAGATCGAACTGATCGCGGGCAGGGTGTCGGCCATCAACCAGTGCGCCTATTGAACGACCAGCCATGCGCTTCTGCTCCGTGCGAGCAGCCAACATGACGGAAACGAGGTCGATCTCAGCGCCATCATCGGCGAGGCCGAGGGAGACGCGGGGATTGCGCGCGGCGACCTGCTGGGCCGTTTTGCGGAAGCCGTTGTCCTGGACGATGCGAATGCACTAAGCGCGGCGCGGCGCGACGTTCTCGACACGCTGGGGCCGGAGGCGCTGGTCGATGCCTGCGGAGTCGCGGCGACGTTCAACGCCATCGACCGTGTCGCCGATTCCACCGGTATTCCGATCGACGAAGCGCGGCTGGAGCCGACGGCCGATTTCCGGGAATCTCTCGGGATCAACGCTTTTCCGTCCGGCAGATCGCCGGGTTAGGCGGGGAACGCGCCGTCCATGGATCTGTCGCTGTTCTATCTGCCGACCTGGCGCGAAGGTTACGGCCAGACGCTGACGCGGTATTACGAAGAGATCGCCGAAAGCATCCGGCTCGCCGACGATCTCGGCTGGACCCGGGCGCTGACAACGGAGCATCATTTCCATTATTACGGCGGCGCGGTACCCAACCCGGCGATCATTCTCGCGGCCTGGGCGCGGGAAACGAAGAACATCCGCCTTGCGCCCGCGGTCTCCCTGATGCAGCTGCGCGATCCGCTGAAAGTGGCGGAGGATTACGCCCTGGTCGATCACCTGTCGGGCGGGCGCTGCGACATGGGGGTGGCGAAGGGCTTCGTGCCCCACGAATTCGACGCCTTTCACATCGACCAGGCGGAGGTGCCGGAACGCATCGCCGAGGGGCTGGAGATCTGCCGTAAATTCTGGGCGGGCGAGCCGTTCGAGCACAGCGGCAAGCATTTCAGCTTCGAGCGCCTGCAGCCCTGGCCGCCGGCGGTGAACGGATCGCTGCCGATCTGGAACGCGGCGTCGAATTCGAAAGACAGCTTTGTCAACGCCGCCGAACGTGGTTATCACCTGATGATGAACCACTATCCGATGAGCGCGGAGTCAGCGGCCGAGAAGTTCGGCTGGTACTGCGAGACCTGGGAGAAAGCGGGGCGCAAGACGTCCGATCGCAAGACCATGATGGCGTTCATGACCCATATCGCCGACACCGAGGAACAGGCAATCGACGAGGCCAGGGCCGCACTGCAGGAACATGCGGGTGCGTTCGGCAAAGTGATGCGCGGCGAACAGTGGGATACCGACTGGGCGGGCGACGTCTCCGTCCTGCTGCATATGTGCGAGAACGACGACTGGCGCGACGTCTTCCGCCGCCGCACGCTGATCTGCACGCCCGAACAGGCGGCGGAACGCATCCAGCGCTATCTCGATCTCGGCTTTTCCGAGATCTCCTTCATCGCCCGCTATGCCGGGCTGACCCACGATCAGACAATGACCACGATACGGCGGATATCCGAAGAGGTCCTGCCGATGCTGGGCCTGTCGGCCCGCGCCGCCGAATAACCCAAAAAGGAACCGAAATATGACCCGCATGAAAATTCTCTCCCGTGAAGACATGAACGACGAGCAGGGAGCGCTTTACGACTCGTTCGTCGCCGACGGCAAGCCCCATGCCGGACCCTACTGGGCCTATATCCGCCATCCGTCGCTGATGAAGTTGTGTTCCGATGTCGGCGACTGGTTCCGTGGTTCCGCCCTCAGCGGCCGGGAACGCCAGATTGCCGTGCTGACCGTGGTGCGTTACTGGGACGGCGAATATCCCTGGGCGGTGCAGGTGCGGGCATCGCAGGCCGCGGGCGTCGATCAGGATACGATCGATGCGATCAACGAACGGCGCGATCCCGGGCTGACGGATCCACGCGAAAAACTGGCGCACGAGATGGCGACGCAGCTGACTGCCACGCACCGGCTGACCGATGAGACCTACGCCGAGGCGGAAAAGCTGTTCGGCGAGGAGGATTTCGTCGCGCTGGTCGGGGTCATCGGCTATTTCGGCATGGTCGCGACGACTGCCAACGCCATCGATGCGACCCCACCCGACGAAGCACCGGCGCGGCTGGTGTGACCCGGAAATACACGAGCCGGTCGTGAACGAAGGCCTCATCCCCGTCACCGTGCTGACCGGCTTTCTCGGCAGCGGCAAGACGACCATCCTGTCGCGGCTGGTACAGAATCCGGCCTTCGCCGATACGGCGGTGATCGTCAACGAATTCGGCGAAGTCGGCCTCGATCATGCGCTGCTGGAAGCGTCGGACGAGAGCATCGTGGATCTGTCCTGCGGCTGCATCTGCTGCACCATCCGGGGCGATCTGGTGTCGACGCTTGTCGATCTGTACGAGCGGCGCGCGGCGGGGGAAATCAGACAGTTCAGGCGCGTGGTCCTGGAAACCACGGGCCTCGCCGATCCCGCGCCGATCATCCATACTTTGATGCAGGAACCGCTGGTGTTCGAGCGCTACCGGCTGGCCCGGGTGGTGACGTCGATCGATGCGGTCAACGGAATGACGACGCTCGACCGACAGCCGGAAGCGGTGAAACAGGCGGCCGTTGCCGATGCGTTGCTCGTCACCAAGACCGATATGACGAACGATGCGGAGGCGATGACGGCACTGGATGACCGCCTGCAGACGATCAACCCGACTGCAGACCGGGCGATTTGTATCCACGGCGATACCGATCCAGCCTTTCTGTTCGAGGGTGGGCTCTACGATCCGGCCGGCAAGGGCGGAGAGGTCGCGGACTGGCTGGCGACTGAGGCATCGGCGCCGGCACATGCACACGATATCGACGTGAATCGCCACGGCGACGGCATCCGCACGTTTTCGCTGACCCGCTCGGCGCCCGTCAGCCGGGGCGCGCTGGGCGTTTTCATGCAGATGCTGGCGGACCAGAGGGGCGACGATCTGCTGCGCCTGAAGGGCTTGGTCCTGCTGACCGACGATCCCGACCGTCCGGCGGTGGTGCATGGCGTACAGCACGTCATTCATCCGATCCGACGGCTCGATTCGTGGCCCGAGGAGACGGCCGAAACGCAGCTGGTGCTGATCGTGCGTAATATCGAGAAGAAATGGGTGGAAGAGCTCTGGGACCGCGTCATCGGCAGCGCATATGCGGATCTTGTCGTCTGACCGTTTTATTACGCAGCTAAAAGAGCTAAATTCCCGGCAGGGACGTCAGGAGGCGATCATGAACCATACCGGCATAGACAAAGTGACCTTTGGGGTCGCGGATATCGAAAAAGGCGCGAAATTCTGGACTGATTTCGGCCTGGTCCCCGTCGACAACGGCTGCGGACATCCCGCGTTCGCGGCGCAGAACGGCTCGATGGTGGAGCTTCGGCAACCGGACGACCCGGATCTTCCGCCACCGGTCGGCGAGGACGTGAACGCCACGGCGCGCGAGGCCATGTTCGGCGTCCGTTCGTCGGAGGACCTGCAGGCGCTGGCCGCCAATCTGTCGGAGGACCGCGAAGTGCGCGAAGATGCCGACGGCGCGATCCACACCGTCGATCCGCTGGGCTATGGGCTTGCCTTCCGCGTGACCCGGACGACGCCGGTTGAGGCGCCGGAGCTGGACGTGAACGTGCCGGGCCGACCGACACGCATCAACCGGCGGGCGGAAAAATACGACAAGGCGGCGCCGCTCGAGATGTCGCACATTGTCTACGTCACCGACGATATCGAACCGCACAAGGAATTCTATGTCGACCGGCTGGGTTTCAAACTGACCGACGCCTATCCGGGCCGGGGATATTTCACCCGCGGCGCGGCGGCGCATCACCATCACAATCTGTTCCTGCTCAACCCCGGGCACGGCAAGCGCGGCTTCCACCATCTGGCGTTCGAGGTCGGCACGATCCACGAGCTGTTCGGCGGCGGCAACAACATGACGCGCGAGGGCTGGGACACGATGATCGGTCCTGGCCGGCATCCAATCTCGTCCTGCTATTTCTGGTACTTCAAGAACCCCTGCGGCGGGGCGGCGGAATACGATTTCGATTCCGACGTCGTCGACGACAACTGGGAATACAAGGAATGGGAATCGACGCCGGAGAACTTCGCCGAATGGGCCCTTGCCGAAGGTATGGGTGACGCGCTGCTGTTCAAGGGCATTCAGGGCGGGGTGAGCGACCACAAGGGCGAATGAAACCCGCGCCTTTCGATTATTTGCGCGCCGCCAGCCTTGACGAAGCGGTCGCAGCGCTTGCCGCCAATACCGGTGCGAAAGTGATCGCAGGCGGGCAGAGCCTCGTCCCGATGCTCAATTTCCGTCTGGTCGACGCGCCGCTGTTCGTCGATATAAGCGGAATCGACGGTCTTTCGGGCATCAGCGAAACAGAAGATGGCGGGATCCGTATCGGCGCGCTGACGCGGCATTTCGACCTGGAGACATCGGCGGTGATCGGCGACCGGTATCCGGTGCTGCACGAGGCCATGAAACACGTCGCGCATCTCGCGATCCGCAATCGCGGCACGATCGGGGGCAGTCTGTCCCACGCAGATCCGGCAGCGGAACTGCCGGCGATGGCGGTTCTGCTGGACGCCGAAATTGTCGCGAAGGGGCCCGGCGGCGAACGACGGATTATGGCTCGTGATTTCTTCGAAGCGCCGCTGACCACGAAGCTGGCGCCGGACGAAATCGTCACGGCGGTGGAACTACCGTCCTTGCCCGCCGGTACCGGCTGGGGGTTCGAGGAACTCGCACAGCGGCGGGGTGATTTTGCGGTCGCGGGCGTGGCTGCGTTAGTTGCGGACGGCAATGCCCGGATCGCGGTTTTCGGCGCGCACGACATGCCCTTGCGGGCGACGAAAGCGGAACAGGCGTTCGGGTCGGATGGCATCGACGCGGCGGTTGCGGCATTGCGCGCGGAGATCGACCCGTCGGACGACCTCCACGGGTCGGCGGATTACCGTCGCCACCTGGCGGGCGTTTTGTGCAAACGTGCGTTGCAGAGCGCCATGAATAGGGCAGGCGCATGACGGACAGGATCTCTATCTCGGTCACGGTCAACGGAGCGACCCACACGGCGGATGTCGAACCGCGACTGCTGCTGGCGGATTTCATTCGCGAGAACCTGGACCTGACCGGCACCCATGTCGGCTGCGAGCACGGCATCTGCGGCGCCTGCACGATCCTGATGAACGGCGACAGCGTCCGGTCCTGCCTGACGCTGGCGGTACAGGCCGACGGGGCCGAGATCGAGACGGTCGAAAACCTTGGCGATGCCGAGAACCTGGGGCCGCTGCAGCAGGCGTTTCGCGAACATCACGCGCTGCAATGCGGTTTCTGTACGCCCGGTATGCTGATGACCGCGACCGACATGCTGCGCAAGTATCCGCTGGAAACCGATGAAGATATCCGCGACGGCCTGTCGGGCAACATCTGTCGCTGTACCGGCTATCAGCACATCGTCGATGCCGTCCGCGCCGCCCGCGACGAAAGGGACGCGAAATGAACCCGCCCGACGATATCGACCTGACGCGGCCGCAATTCGTCGGCACCAAGGTGGCCCGGCGGGAAGATCCGCGCCTGCTGAGCGGCGCGGGGAACTACGTCGCCGATATAAAGCGTCACGGCATGGTGCATATGGCGTTCCGGCGCAGCGATCATGCCCATGCCGCGATCCGTGGGATCGATGCGGAAAAGGCGCTGGCGCTGCCGGGGGTGATGGCGGTGTATACGGGCGAAGACATCGCCGCGATGGCGAACCCCTACCGCGCGACGTCACGGATGAAGAACTATCAGGCGACGTTCATACCGCCATTGGCTGTCGGCAAGGTGCGCTATGTCGGCGAGGCGGTGGTCGCCATCGTGGCCGAAAGCCGCTACGTCGCCGAGGACGCACTGGCGCTCGTGGAAATCGATTACGAGCCGCTGGCCGTTCTGGTCGATCCCGAGGAATCGCTGAAACCGGATGCGCTGAAGCTGCATGACGATCTGGACTCCAACATTCTGGCCGAGCGCGAATTCGCCCGCGGCGAGGTCGACGAGGCTTTCGAGAACGCGGCGGCGACAGCGGGTGGAAAATTCCATTTCACCCGCACAACGCCGGTGACCATCGAGGCGCGCGCGGCGGTGGCCGAATACGACAAGGGCGCTCGCTCGCTGACGCTGCACTGCACGACGCAGATACCCGGCATCGTGCGCGACAAGCTGTCGGAAATTTTCGATCTGCCGGGACCGCGCATCCGCGTCTTGGCGCCCGATGTCGGCGGCGGCTTCGGCGGCAAGACGTCGCTCTATTCCGAGGAAATCGTCGCCTGCGCGGTCAGCCGCGCGCTTGGCAAACCAGTCAAATGGGTCAGCGACCGCATGGAAGACCTGATGACCACCGGCCATGCCTTCGACGAGGTCGTCTACGCCGATATCGCGGTGGCCGAGGACGGCGCCATTCTGGGGCTGAAGGCCGATGTGATCGGAGATGTCGGCGCCTATTCCATCTATCCGTGGACGGCGACGATCGAACCGGTGCAGGTGGTCAGCTTCATGCCCGGCCCCTATCGGATCGAGAACTATGCTGCCCGCGTCCGCTCGGTCGCCACCAACAAGACGCTGACGGGCGCCTATCGCGGCGTCGGGCGGCCGATTTCCGTCTTCGTGATGGACCGTCTGCTGGATATGGCGGCGCGCAGGATCGACATGGATCCGGCGGAGATCCGCCGGCGCAACCTGGTGAATGACGACGAGTTTCCCTACAAGGCGGCCTCCGGACTGGTGTGGGACAAATCGGCGTTCCAGGCCTGTCTGCGCGAGGCCGCTGACGGTATCGGTTACGACGACCTGCGGCGCGAACAGGAAGCCGCGCGGGCCGAAGGCCGCTGGGTCGGCATCGGCGTCGCGTCCTACGCGGAGCTGACAGGCGTCGGATCGCGCATCGCCGTCGCGCCCGGCATGCCGATCAACACCGGCACGGAAACCTGCAACGTCGCCATCGATTCCACCGGGGCGGTGACCGCCAGCTTCGGTCTCGCCAGTCAGGGGCAGGGGATGGAAACCACCCTGGCACAGGTGGTGGCGCAGGAGCTGGGCGTGAAGGTGGAGGACGTCGACGTGATCCTCGGCGACACCTCGGCGGTGTCGCACGGCACCGGTACCTATGCCAGCCGGGGCGCGGTGTTCGGCGGCGGCGCCGGCACGCTGGCGGCAAAGGCCGTGCGCGAAAAGATCGTCCGCGTCGCAGGCCACCTGCTGGAAGCGGCGGAAGAAGACATCGAGACCGGTGACGGCAATGTCTGGGTGAAGGGGACGGACCGAACGATGACGGTCCGCGACCTCGCCCGCGCGCTCTATTCGGATATGGGCCGCGTGCCCAAGGACATGCGCGACGAGATCGACAATCTGGAAGCGACCAAGGTCTACGACCCGTTTTTCGGCACCACCACGGCGGCGACGCATATGTGCCTCGTCGAAATCGACCCCGAGACCTACAAGGTCGAAATCGGCAAATACATCGTGGTCGAGGATTGCGGCCGGGTCATCAACCCGATGATCGCCGACGGCCAGGCGCATGGCGGCGTCGCCCAGGGCATTGGCGTCGCGCTGATGGAGGAAGTTATCCACGACGACAGCGGCCAGGTGCTGACCGCAAGCCTTGTGGACTACGTCGTGCCGTCGGCCGTCGAAGTGCCGTCGATGGATGTGGTGCACGTGGAAGCGGAACTGCCCGGCACGGTCGGCGGGTTCCGCGGCCTCGGTGAAGGCGGCACCATCGGCGCACCCGCCTGCATCGCCAACGCGATATCCGACGCGCTCAGCCCGTTGGGAATCGAGATCATGGAAATTCCGGCGACGCCGGAACGGATTTTCCGGCTGGTGGAATCCGCCCGCGACGCCTAGCCGTTATTCGTACCCCGGTGGGGGCTCGAACCGCCGGTAGTGTTTTTCCAGAAGCTCCGCAAAGCGGATGCAGGTGCGGTCGCCGTATTGCGGCCCGATGATCTGGACGCCGACCGGCATGCCATCGCCTGCGAAACCGATCGGGGCGACCGTCGTGGGCAGATAGGTAAGGTTCGAATAGCCGGGCAGCCAGATCTGGTTCATGAACGGCCGTTCGACTCCGTCGACCTGGATTGTGCGTTCGTAGGGTGGCGTATCGGTGTGCGGGATCGCGGTCATAAGGGTCGCCGGAGTCAGCATCAAGTCATAGGTCTGGAAGAATTCGTGCCATTTCCAACGGATGCGGTGGCGCGCCTCGTTGAGGATCGTCCAGTCCCGGTGAGACAGCGTTGCCCCGCGCAGCATCCGCGCCCATTTGCTGTCGTCTTCGGGATCCAGTGCGTTCCGGGCTGCGGTATTGGCGTCGAACTCCGCATCCGTCTGGCGGGCGGAGGTCGTTGCCCGCAGCATGATGTCGTACACCCGGTGCGCCTCGTCGGCGTCGAAATCCGGGCGCGCACCGATGTTGATCTTTACCTTGCTGGTCTCCAGAAAATCCGCCAGTTCCTGCTGCAGGGCCACCACGTCGCGGGTCAGCGGCACCGTTTCGTCGTCTACCAGGATCGACACCCGGAAGTCTTCCAGCCGTTTTTTGCGGGGTGGCGGCAGCGACAGCCGCAACCCGGTGGACTCGATTTCGTCCAGGCCGGCAATGGCGGACAAACCGACGGCGAGATCGCCTGCGCTGCGGGCCAGCGGGCCGATGACCAGCATGTCGATCGGGGCAACGTTACCGTCCAGCGTGTGGCCCAGCGTCGAACAGATACCCATGGTCGGCTTGTGGCCGAACAGGCCGCAATGCGCCGCGGGATTACGGATGGAACCGGCGATGTCGCTGCCCATCTCGAAGCCCGTCAAACCGGCGGCGAGCGCCGCGGCCGACCCGCCGGACGATCCGCCCGGCGTGCGATCCGGATTCCACGGGTTGGACGTCTGGCCGTAATTTGCGTTGACGCTCTGGCAGTCGGCGAGCCAGATCGGGATGTTGGTTTTGCCGAACACGATCGCCCCGGCTTCGCGGAGGCGTCGGACCGACACGGCGTCCTGGCCGGCGATGCTGTTTTTATGGGCAGGCACGCCCCAGCTGGTCGGGAGCCCCTGCACGTCGAAGGATTCCTTTACCGTCATCGGGACGCCGTGCAGCGGTCCAAGTTTCTCGCCGCTGGCCACATTTCTGTCGGCGGCCTTCGCCCGGCGCCGGGCGTCCGGTATGTCGGTGGCGATGATCGCGTTTAGCGCCGGATTGAAGCGGTCGACCCGGTCGAGATAATGATCGAGCAGTTCGAGACACCCGATCTTGCGGCGCCGGATCATGCTGGCCAGGCGCTTCGCGGGTAAAAAGGCAATATCCGTCATTCGGCTGTTCCGCTACGCTTCGGTTTTCCGCAAACGTTATCGACAGCACGGTCGTTTGTCGAACGCGAAGCCATTGTCAGGGCGGTGGTGCAGACGCAGTGGTTATTCGTCCCCGAATCTGAACCCGAACCCGTCCCCGTGCCGGCACACATGGCCGACCGACGGCGACGGGAAATGCCCGGTCATGACCAGCGTGTCGGTCTCGCAATAGCGGTCGAGGAAGGCGCGGCGGGTTTCCGCCGAGAGCGCGCGGTCGGAGCAGCCGACGGCGCTCCATCCCGGTTCGCGGACCTGAACCGGCGTGTGAACCACGTCGCCGGAGACGATGGCGTTGGCGCCGTTCGACTGCAGCCGGATGCTGACATGGCCCGGTGTGTGGCCGGGGGTCTGTTCGAACCAGATATGGTCGTTGAAGGCGTAATCGTCGGCGACGATGTCGGCCTGGCCGGCCTCGACCACCGGCAGCACGCTGTCGTCGATGCAGCCGTCGGAATACTTTTTGCCCTTCCTGTTGAGCTCCGACCAGAAGCCGAACTCGGTCTCGGCGAACACGTAGCGCGCGTTGGGAAAGGTCGGCACCCAGCGGCCGTCGACCAGCCGGGTGTTCCAGCCGACGTGATCGGCGTGCAGGTGGGTGCACAGGACGAAATCGATATCGCCGACCGAGAGGCCGATGGCGGCGAGGTCGTCGATATACTTCGTGCCTGACAGGCCCGACCACGGCGGGTAGAAGCGGCGCTCCTTGTCGTTGCCGACGCAGGAATCGATCAGGACCGTGTGGTGCGCGGTCTTCAGCACGTAGGACTGGGTCGCCATGATCAGCCTGCCCGTGCCGGGTTCGAGGAAATCCGGTTCCAGCCAGTCACGATAGGGTTCGATGGCCTCCGGCGTGGCGTCGGGCAGCAGGAAGCCGATTTCGAATTCCGGGCCTTCGGCCTCGATGATGCGATGCCAGGTGATGTCGCCGATGGTGCCGGTGGGGATCATGTCTTTCGTTCTCTCCTTGCGCCTCTCCCTGTCATGACATGCTTCAAGACGAGCCGTAAAGGCCTTCCTCGGCATGAGGTGGCGGGATGTTTTGCACTGCACAACCCGCTGGTTTATTCTCCCCGACACCTGATTTTTTCAAGCGGAGACGCGGCATGCCCATGGATGGCGACAGCGCCCTCACACCGGAAACGGCGGTCAAACCGATCTCGTCCGGCGCGGAATACATCGAAAGCCTGCGGGGCAGGGGGCTGAAGGTCTATCTGTTCGGCGAGCTGGTCGACGAGCCGGTGGATCACCCGATGATCCGCCCGTCGATCAACGCGGTGGCGAAGACCTACGACCTCGCCAACGAGAATCCCGATCTCGCAAGCGCGAAATCGTCGATCTGCGGCAAGACCGTCAACCGGTTCCTGCATGTGACGGAGAGCGTCAACGACGTGGTGATGCAGAACCGCATGCAGCGCAAGCTTGGCCAGCTGACCGGCACCTGCTTCCAGCGCTGCGTCGGCATGGACGCGACCAATGCGCTGCATTCCGTGACCTACGAAATCGACCAGAAATACGGCACGCCCTATCACGACCGGTTCAAGGCCTTCATCGCCAAGATGCAGGAAGCTAACTACGTCATCGGCGGCGCCATGACCGACGTGAAAGGCGACCGCAGCAAGGGGCCGGCGGCGCAGGACGATCCTGATATGTTCGTGCACATTGTGGAGCGCCGCGACGACGGCGTCGTTATCCGCGGCGCCAAGGCGCACCAGACCGGTTGCATTAATTCCCACTGGGCGCTGGTCATGCCGACCATGCGCCTGACGGAGGACGACCGGGACTACGCGGTCGTCTGCGCCATCCCGATCGACGATCCGGGCCTGACGTTCATTTACGGACGCCAGTCCTGCGACACGCGGTCGATGGAAGACGGCGATATCGATGTCGGCAACGCGCAGTACGGCGGTCAGGAAGCGATGATCGTCATCGAAGACGTGTTCGTGCCGAACGAACTGATCTTCATGGACGGCGAGTACGAATTCGCCTCCGACCTGGTGGAACGCTTCACGTCCTATCACCGGCGGTCCTATGTCTGCAAAACCGGGCTCGGCGACGTGATGATCGGCGCGGCGGCGACGGTGGCGGATTACAACGGCGTGCCCAACGCATCGCATATCCGCGACAAACTGGTCGAAATGACCCATCTGAACGAAACCATCTATTCGTCGGGCATCGCCGCGTCGCATGAAAGCTTCGAGACCAAATCCGGCAACTACCAGTGCAACGACATGCTCGCCAATGTGTGCAAGCACAACGTGACGCGCTTTCCGTACGAGCTGTCGCGTCTGGCGCAGGATCTGGCCGGCGGGCTGATGGTCACCGCGCCGTCGGAGAGAGACCTCAACGGCGAGGTCACGGGCCCGCTGCTGAAGAAGTTCCTGAAAGGGCGGTCCGACGTGTCGGCAGAAGACCGGCTGCGCATCATGCGGCTGATCGAGAACATGACGCTGGGGCGCAATGCGGTCGGCTATCTGACCGAATCCATGCACGGCGCCGGCTCGCCGCAGGCGCAGCGGGTCCAGATCGCGCGCCAGTCGGACCTCGAATACAAGAAAAAACTCGCCAAGAACCTCGCGGGGATCAAGGAAGACGGCGCGGCCAGAGACATCCCCGTGTCGCCGCATCAGGGCACCATGTTCCCCGACGGCGAGAACGACTAGAAACCACGGCAAAGATCAAGAAACGCAAGATAAAAGGGAGAACCGCCATGCGCGCCGTTGTCATCACAGATACCTCCAACCGCAGCGTGTCCATCGCCGATGTGCCCGATCCGGTGCCCGGCGACGACGAAATTCTCGTCGACGTGAAAGCTTGCGGCGTCAATTTCACCGACCTGCTGTCGCTGGACGGAAAGTATCAGAACAATCCGCCGCCGCCCTTTACGCCCGGCAAGGACGCCGCCGGGATCGTCGAGGCGGTCGGCGCCAACGTCACCAGTCACAAGGTCGGCGACCGGGTGATCGCCCACGTCATCCACGGAGCGATGGCGGAAAAGGCGGTCTGCCCGGCGGCACTGGCCTTCACCCTGCCCGACGGCGTCGAGTACGACGCGGCGGCAGCCATGGGTCTCGCCTATCTCACCGGGTATCTGGCGCTGACGCGGCGCGGCCGGATTCAGCCCGGCGAAGTAGTCCAGATCAACGGCGCGTCCGGCGGGGTCGGACTGGCATCGGTCAGCCTTGCGAAAGCGCTGGGTGCGAAGACTGTGCTGGCCGGCCTGACCACGCCGTCCAAGGCGGACGCCGTGCTGGCCGCCGGGGCAGATGCGATCATCGACCTGACGGTTGACGACCTGAAGGACAATCTGCGCGCCCAGGTGATGGCGGCGACGGACAGGCACGGCATCGATCTGGCCTTCGACCTGGTCGGCGGCGAGGTGTTCGACGCCACTTTGCGCGCGATTGCGAACGAGGGCCGGGTGGTGGTGTCGGGCTTCACGTCGGGTACCATCCCGGCGGTGCGGACCAACTATCTGCTGCTGAAGAACATTTCGGTTGTAGGATCGACGATCAATTACTATATCAAGCAGGGATCGCCCCTGATCGGCGAGGCGCAGGCGGCTTTGTACCACCTGCTGCTAGCGGGCAAGATCGATCCCAACATCATGAACCGGCTGCCGTTCGATCAATACATGGACGGCATCAAGATGCTGGAAGAACGCAAGATCGTCGGCAAATCCGTGCTGATTATGGAGTAAGGGGCGTTTCGTTACGCGCGAAGTCGCGCTAAGCTGATCGTATGACCTCCCAACCCAAAATCGCGATTATCGGCGCCGGTATCGGCGGCCTGGCCGTCTCCGCCTGTCTGCGCAAGGTCGGGATCGAGACGACGATCTACGAGCAGGCGCCCGCATTTGCCCGCATCGGCGCGGGTATCCAGATGAGCCCCAACGCCATGCGCGTACTCTACGGCATCGGCGTCGGCGAGCAGATCCGGGAATCGGCGTTCGAACCTCCGCACTGGCGCAATCGCGATCACGACACCGGCAAACTGACCAACGATCATCCGCTGGGGCCGGACGCGTTTGAGCGCTATGGCGTGCCCTATATCCTGATGCACCGGGGCGATCTGCACGCGGCGCTGCACGGCGCGGTGCCGGACGAGACGATCAGGTACAGCCATAAGCTGTGCGGTATCGACCACTCCGACAGCGATGTGACGCTGAGTTTCGAAAACGGGGAAACGGTGACCTACGATGCGGTCATCGCCTCCGACGGCGTGCATTCGCCGGTACGCGACTGGATGCTGGGCGTTGAGGAGGCGCGGTTTACCGGTCGACTGGCGTACCGGACGGCGTTCCCGTCCAAGCTGCTCAACGGCTACGAGCTGATGGACGACAGCGCCAAGTGGTGGGGGCCGGACCGCCATATCGTGATCTATTACGTCACCGCGTCGCGGGACGAGATCTATTTCACGACCAGCCAGCCGGAGCCGGGTTTCCGGGTCGAATCCTGGTCGGAAACCGGCGATGTGAACGACCTTCGCGCTGCGTTTGCCGATTTTCATGCCGATGTGCGCGCCGTGCTGGACGCCTGCCCGTCGGTGCATAAATGGGCGATCTTCGAACGCGACCCGTTGCCGAAATGGTCGGACGGCAATGTCGTCCTGATGGGCGATGCCTGCCATCCCATGACGCCCTATATGGCGCAGGGGGCGGCCAATGCGCTGGAGGATTCGGTGGTGCTGTCGCGATGTCTGGCGGATGGCGGGCTGGACGATTTTCCGAGCGCCTTCAAGCGCTTCGAGGCCGCGCGCAAGCCACGCACGACGAAGGTCCAGGCGACGTCGCACCGTAACGAATTCATGCGCGAAAAAACGGATCCCGACTGGGTTTACGGCTACGATGCATGGACCGTGGAACTGCCCTGAACCGGAAATGATATGGCCAAGCCGCACGACGACTACGAGCCGAATCCCGTATTTCTCCGGGCCTTTCCCGAAATGTCGGGGAACGATCTCAACGGTCTTGGCGAAACCGAGCGGCGCCCGGCGTCGCCGTTCTTCTGGCATCCGCCGACGAAACAGCCGTTTGGCGCATTGCAGGACGCGGTGCTGGATCATCACCGTCAGTCGCCGCTGATCCGTCAGACCTATTCGCCCGATGCCCCGCGCGGTCCGAAAGCGGTTGAGATCGCCCCACGGCGCATCGACAGGGAACCGAACGACTGGGTCGCCGAAATCAAGCAATTCGCCCTCGATAACGAAGCCGACATGGTCGGTATCGTGCCCATGTCGCCCGACTACGTCTACGAAGGCTACGAGATCAATGAGGCTTGGGTAATCATGATCGGCGTGGCGATGGACCACGAGCGGCTCAACGCCGCCCCCGACACCATCGAAACGGCGGAGTCCAGCGTCGAAGTCGGCGAACAGTACAACCGCGCCGCTCGTGTCAGCCGTAATCTGTCCAACTACATTATGGAACAGGGACATTACGCGAAGGCCTATGCCGGGCCGTATGCGTCGGCGCTGCTGATGATCCCGCCCGCCATCGCCGCCGGGTTCGGCGAGCTCGGCAAGCACGGCTCGATGATCAACCGGCAATACGGCTCGTCCTTCCGCCTGTCGGCGGTCACCACCGACATGCCGCTGATCGGCGACGCGCCCGACATGTTCGGCGCCGACGATTTCTGCTCCAGCTGTCAGGTCTGCACGAAGGCATGCCCGCCCGGCGCAATCTCCGAAACCAAGCAGACCGTGCGCGGGGTCGAGAAATGGTACGTCGATTTCGACAAATGCATACCCTTTTTCGGCGAAGCGCTGGGCTGCGGCATCTGCATCGCCCGATGCCCGTGGTCGCGCCCCGGCACGGCGCCGAAACTGGCGGAAAAGATGACCGCGCGCCGGGCGAGAAAGACGGAAGAAGCTTAGGCGGTAAGAAGATCGTCGTCGTTACGGCCGGCGAGCGCTGCGTGACGGCCGGCGATGCGGCCCGACGTGAAGCCCCAACCGAGATGATGCCCGTGTCCTTCGAGCAATAGCCCGCCCTGTCCGGTCGACCCCGCGGCGTATAACCCCGGTATCGGCAGGTCGCCGTTGCCGAGCACCTGAAGATTCTCGTTCACGGCAAGGCCGCCATCCGTCGTCATGATGTAGGACTGAACCGGTCCCAGCGCGACGAAAGGCGGCGTCGCGCAGGGGCGTCGGTCGCCGTTAGCATCCTTGGCGTTGTACTCGGCAACCGCCTGTTCGAGTTTCACAGGATCCATGCCGGTCTTCGACGCCAGCTCTGCCAGTGAGTTGGCGCGGAAGAAGATATCCGGACGGTTGCGGCGGTAATCGTCCAGATAGGCATAGGCGATCCCCGGCGCGGTCGAGATAAAGTTCGGCCACGCCCGGAATGCGTCCGCCAGTTCGCCGTCCATCACCACGAATGCCTCGCCGTCGGGCTGATCCGGCATTTGATCCGACGGATTGTCCGTTTCGTCGGAAAACCGTTCGCCGTTGCGATTGATCAGCAGCGCCCCCTGCCGGTAAAGATCGAGCGACGGCATCAGCGCCGTCGTCAGAAACCCCAGGATAAACGGGCGCAGTATGCGCGCAGGCACATGGTCGATCGACCAGCGCACCGCCCGTGCCAGCCACAGCCAGGGCGGTAGCTTGCGCACCAAGGTCATTTTCGCGGGCGGCCGGAACCGTATTTCCGGACCCAGCGCCACGTCGCCGTTCAGGATGCGTCCTCCCAGCGCCGTCACCGGGTCGTGCCAGTCGCCCATGCTGGCCGGGTTGAAGCCGTCGACGCGGGCCATGTTCGGTGGCATGTAGCGTTGTTTAAGTGCGTCGTTGGAAGAGAAATCGCCGGCCGCCAGGATCACGCCCCGACTCGCCCGTATCTTATCGCCGCCCGCAACGACGCCGGTCACGCGGCCTTTTTCGACGATCAGGTCCTCGAGCGGGGTGGACAGCCGGATTTCGACGCCCAGCTTTGCCGCATGTTTCGACAGGTGATGTATCAGCATCCGGGAGTTCGGCAGAATATTGTGCATGCGCGGCTGAGTGTGCGGTGGCTCCGGCATGGGGCCGTAGAACACCAGCCCCAGCGACAGCAGCCAGTCGAACGTCGGCGGCGAGTTATCGACCAGGACGCGGCGTAACTTCAGGTTGTCGCGCCCTTTCAG
>Ga0181567_10000929_pt1 | contig 22293 bp, 20 predicted proteins | sample 101ome_14_FD_133761 | JGI IMG/M metagenome (GOLD analysis project Ga0181567, IMG submission 133761) | Coastal salt marsh microbial communities from the Groves Creek Marsh, Skidaway Island, Georgia - 101403AT metaG (megahit assembly) | ecosystem: Environmental > Aquatic > Marine > Intertidal...
CGGCGGGAACAGGGGTTCGAACCCCCTAGGGGACGCCACTTCTGCGGGAATAGCTCAGTTGGTAGAGCGCAACCTTGCCAAGGTTGAGGTCGCGAGTTCGAACCTCGTTTCCCGCTCCATTTTCCCACTTGAAATAGACCCTGAGTTAAGACGTCACTCAGGGCTCATTGCGACTTATCGTCCGATGAATCCAGTGCGATGGATAAGCTATTGATGCAGTACCGTTGTCCTGTCTCGGTGGGCCCATCTGGAAAGACGTGCCCAAGATGTCCGCCACAGCGTTGACACAAGACCTCGGTTCGAATCATGCCATGACTGGTGTCGCGGCTTTCGGCGACGACTCCCTCGGTCGCGGGGCGGTCAAAGCTGGGCCAGCCACATCCCGCATCGAATTTTGTCTCTGAGCTGAAAAGCGCCTCTCCGCAGCCGCGACAACGGTAGGTCCCGTCTTCCCAGACATTCCAATACTCTCCCGTGAAGGCTCGTTCCGTGCCTTTTTCCCGCAATACATAGTACTCGTCTGGCGTCAGCTGCTCCCGCCACGCTGCCTCGTCTTTTTCTTGGTCTGTCATTGTCACTCGCCTAGGTCGCTATATTCATCCCCAATCGCTTTGCCATTTCGCAAAGCGTAGGGTCTTGGCTCGATAGTCTAATCGTTCGTCCGGACCATTCAGAGGGCTGTCGGTACGTTTTTCGCAGCGTATCGAAGTGCTTAGCAGTGAGACCACCTGATCCTACCGCGCGCATACGCGCGTCCTCGCGGGCCAGCGTGCCCCGGCTTGTCAAAAATTGAGTCGCCCAGTCGGTAGCATCAGTCTCCATGACACGACCCTCTATCGAGGCCTCCTCGGGGACAATGTTTAGTGGATTTTCGTGAGTCCTAAGGAGCAATTCCTTGCCAGCCCAACGCGCCAACGCGCTCGCCAACATATCACTACCGCGCGTCTTGGCATCCTGCGAATGCCCCGCAATATGAGGAGAGATCCAGTCCGCAGTGGACAAAACCGATTCCGGTAGCCGTGGCTCACCGGGCCAGGTGTCCAGAATCACTGTCATCGGACTCGCCAACAGGAGCATCAAGGCACTTGGGGTGATGAGTTCGCCTCGCGCCGCGTTAATCAACAATCCCATACCGCGGTTTTCTGCCCCTTGCGCCATCGGCTCGGCAACCGCGGTACCCAACAGCCCAGTGGAGGAATAGGGGGCTTGATCGTGCAAGTTGGCATGCAAAGACACGATCGGCTGAGACAGCGCTTCGTTCAGTGTCACCCGCTGAATATTGTCTGGCCAGCTCTGCCGCAACGGGTCATGCGCGACCACACTGCAACCTAAACCGAGTAGCCGGGCAGCCAGTCGAGAGCCCACCGCACCGAGGCCGACAATGCCCACACCCAAACCGCGTATTGCTGGCGCCAAGAATCCACTTAACGCCATCGCCGACAGCACATATTCCACGACGGCAATGGCATTGGACCCTGGCGCGGCTGACCAGGGGATTCCCAACTCTGCCAGCGCCGGCGCATCAATATGATCTGTGCCTGCAGTAGCAGAGCCCACAAAGCGCACTGAGCTGTCTTGCAGCAACGCCCTGTCGACTTTGGTAATGGATCTCACCAACAAGATCTGAGCATGGGCTATCACCTCGGGGGTAATATCACGGCCGGGCACCACATCGGCCTTGCCCATAAGCTGGTTGAGTGCCGGGGTAATCGGGATACCCTCGTCGATGACCCAACGCATCTCCCTTAGATCAGGCTTCATGCCCTGCGCGCCTCGCTCTGGGAATCAACAGACACACCACCCTCATTTAGGGACTGAAGAAATAGTGCCGCGCGCTCGGGTAAGCCCTGATCCAGTAAACGTGACCTCCAGTGCGCTATCCGTTCAAAAAAAACCTGAATATCTGCATCTGTCGGGTCTCCCTCGATATTATCGACGCTCGGGGTAAACCCCAAGCCACAGGCGTCGCAAAATACCCACTCCACGGCCTGCGGCCGCGCCTCGACGGCAAAAAAGGCGGCTTGCTGCGCAGCGGTTCGACCATCCGGTGCATACCAATAGCCGTAATCAGGCAGTTCACGCCTGCGCTTACCCGCAACGCACCAGTGCGCGACCTCATGCAACGCGCTGCGAACGTAATCTTCGCGAAAATGAATTTGAGACGGTTTTCCGGGCGCAAAAAAAGGCTCCACCGCCCCCCCCACCAAGACAGTGGCCTCAACGATGGCAAAGCGCTTGTTAAAAAGCGCGACGACGTCACCCGCACCGATCTCAGCCGCCGAAACCCCCATCGGGTACCCTAACCGCCAGCTTTACGAATGCGGTACAACAGTCGCTCTCCGTCGCGCCGCGACGATACCAGCGAGTGCCCCAAGAACTCGCAAAAATTGGCGACGTCTCTCTCCGTGGAGGGGTCGGTGGCTTGCAAAACCAACTCCTGACCGGGCTCAAGCCGTCGCATCCCGGCGTGCAATAGCATCAGGGGCTCCGGGCACTTGAGCCCTACCGCATTGATTGTCTCCTGCGGCTCGACATCGTCCACAAAGCTACTCCACTGGCTTTATGAATCTCAGTGTCATCCGGTCACTTTCACCGATGGCGATGAAGCGCGCGCGATCGACATCCCCCTCTGTCAGGCTCGGAGGCAACGTCCACACCCCTTTTGGATAGTCCTTGGTGTCCTTCGGATTGGCGTTAATTTCACTGCGCCCATCCAATTCCAACCCGGCCAGTTCCGCCAACTCAATCACCTTTGATTCAGTCACATAGGCAGTCTGCTTCATCTGATCTACCGAGAGACCTTCGTCGCCCCGATGCTGAACAATTCCCAATACGCCGCCCGGCTTAAGCGTTTCCGCGATCGCCGAGAACATCATTTCCGCCTGGTCGGCGCGAAGCCAAGAGTGGACATTGCGAAATGCCAGTGCCATATCGACGCTACCCGCCGGTGCGGGTGTGGTGGCACTGGGAGGCTGCAAGACGGCGACCTCAACCTCGCCAAGCACATCACCATTCTGTCCCAACTTTCTCAAAAATCCACCCAGAGACCGTCGAGCATAGTTACCGCCATTGGGGCTGGCGTGGGCTGCAATCAGCGTCCCGTTACCCCTCATTAAAGGGGCCAGAACCTCGGTATACCAGCCGCCCCCTGGAGAGACCTCCATCACCGTCATGCCGGTCTCAAGGCCAAAAAAAGTCAGCGTCTCCCGAGGGTGACGATACTCGTCTCGCGCCTTATTTTGCTCGGAGCGGTGCTCGCCCGCCAGCGCGGCGTTCCAATCCAGGTCCGCGCGCGCAACTGCGCCGTGGAGAAGCAGCACGGATGCCACTATCCAAGTCAATTTGTTCATTTCTCTGCTCCTGCGAAAATCTTTCACCGACTATAACCACTTTTTACCCGTTTCGGACCCGCCGACGACGATCAGCGTCGGCCTTTAAACCGACTCAGCCCCCAGCCTGCGACCGCGGCAACCGCCATAACGGCCCCCACACCCAGGCTCACCCACAGGAACTGGCTCCACAAACGCTCCGATGAGACGCCGACAATGTCGACTGCCCCCCAAAATAATGCGACGCAGGCCGCGAGGGCCAGTATGACCGTGCGGATTCGGCTCCTTCGGATCATCAAGTGGATGCGCTGAGCGCAGTCTCCCCCAATGGGGGCGCGACGTCAGCGTTCTGCCCGCGGTGTCGCAATGCGTGGTCGATCAACACGAGCGCAAGCATCGCTTCAGCGATGGGGGTAGCACGAATACCGACACAGGGATCATGACGCCCGGTGGTAACGACCTCGGTCGGCTCACCCGACGCGGTGATGGTCTGACCAGGGATACGAATACTCGAGGTGGGCTTTAGCGCAATGCTCACCCGAAGGGGCTGACCCGACGAAATCCCGCCGAGTGTGCCACCTGAGTGGTTACTCAAAAATCCCTCTGGTGTTATCTCGTCCCGGTGCTCGCTGCCCAACTGAGACACCGCGCCAAACCCATCACCCAGCTCGACGCCTTTCACCGCGTTGATACCCATCATCGCGTGGGCAATATCGGCATCGAGGCGATCGAACACTGGCTCGCCCCACCCCGCAGGCACGTTTTCTGCGACGATATTGATGCGCGCGCCCACAGAATCCCCCTGCTTGATCAGATCCTGCATATAAGCCTCGAGTTGCGGCACCAGCGCGGCATCGCCACAGAAAAAGGGATTCTGTTCCACCAGATCCCAATCATGATCGGCGGCGACTAATGGCCCCAGAGCACTGAGATATCCGCGGATACGCACGCCGTATCGCTCCGACAACCATTTTTTAGCCACAGCGCCAGCCGCGACACGGAGCGTTGTCTCGCGCGCCGATGAGCGGCCGCCGCCACGATAATCTCGGCGCCCATACTTCATGTCGTAGGTATAATCAGCATGAGCAGGGCGATATAAATCCTTAATTTTACTGTAATCTTTGGATTTTTGGTCTTCGTTATGAACCAACAACCCTATGGGCGTGCCCGTTGTCACACCGTCAAATACGCCGGACAAAATTTGAACCGCATCGTCCTCTTTGCGTTGGGTCGTGTAGCGCGATTGTCCGGGCTTGCGACGATTCAGATCATGCTGCAAGTCCGAAGCTTGAAGCGCCATTCCGGGGGGGCAACCATCGATAATACAGCCCAGCGCCGGCCCGTGGCTTTCGCCAAAGGTCGTTACAGTGAATAGCTTGCCAAAGGTGTTACCAGACATTCGCCCCTCCTGCACTAATTATAGGTTGCCAGCGGCGCTCCAGTCCCGTAATTCCTGCGCACTTACCGCGGCCACCCCAGAACCCCCCGCAGGCAGATCGACCCAGATAAGGGGCACTGAGGGTAACCGCTGCTCCAGCGCCTCCGCGCTCTCCCCCACCTCGAGGATCAGCAAACCCCGATCTGACAACACCCGCGCGGCATCCTTTAATACCTCAACCGCTAACGCGACTCCCTCCTCATCGGCCTGCAATGCCCCCCGCGGCTCATGCGCGTACTCTGGGGGCAACTGCCCCATCTCAGCACCCGAAACGTAGGGCGGATTTGCCACGATCAAGTCCACAGAACCGCTGGCGAGCGACGCCAAAAGATGGGCCTGGACGCAGCGAACAGTCCCCTCGGTCACACAGCGTTCTATGTTTTCCTGCGCCAACGCCAGCGCTCGCTGATCGATATCGCTAAGGAAAACCGCAGCCGACGGAAAAGCATGCGCCGCAATAATCCCAAGGCTCCCACCACCGCAACATAGATCAATGATGATCTCTGGCGGCGCAGTCTTCGGCCACCAGGGCCAACAACCCTCTCTGAGTAAATGCGCAATCGGTGATCGCGGCACCAACGCACGATCGTCACAGGTGAAGCAAGTACCCGCCAGCCACGCCTCCCCTAGCAAGTAAGCCACCGGCACTCGATCCTCGCAACGACCATGCAGTAACCCATCTAGGCGGCGCTGGGCACTCGGCGGAAAAGGCGCTGCCAATAGGTCATAGCTTTGCTCTTGAGGCAGCCCTGCGGCCCCTAGGATCAAAGCCACGGCCTCATCGTGAATAGACTCATAGCCATGGCCGCAAAATACATCAGCGGCGCTCAGCCGCTTCATGACCCTACTCAGCGTGTCACCGAAAGTTTCCATAACAAGAAGTGTCTAGAAAATTTGACGCATCATGATACCCTTCTTTCCTTACATGCAAATCGACACATGAAAGCAGAAACGAGGTCGTGTGCGCTTTTAGCGTCTTGATGGCCCGAGGAAATCGCCGGTAATTGGCGCCCATTAGCAATCTGAGTGATGACTACCACAGTAGAAACACACAAGAGCGCATTAAAACCAACCGAGGTACCTATGCCGATCAATCCTGTACAGACAAGAGCTCCCACCACCCTGCCAGGCTCCCTGACTCCCGAGGCGATTGCCGTGCGGGGTGCGCTACTTGCCCGAGGCCTGGAAACCCCCATGACGGCTAACGAGCTCTCGCGGGATCAGCGATACGCAAAGATCAGGGATGCGTTTACGCAGGTTATGGAGTCTCTCGGACTCGATCTACGAGACGACAGTCTCGAGGAAACACCCCACCGTATCGCCAAAATGTATGTTGACGAAATTTTCAGCGGCCTCGATTACGCGCAGTTCCCCAAGATCACACTCATTGAGAACAAAATGAATGTTGAGGAAATGGTCTGCGTGGAAGACATCGACCTAACCAGTACCTGCGAGCATCACTTTGTGACTATCGATGGCTCGGCAAAGGTCGCTTATATCCCCAAAGACACCGTGATTGGGCTGAGCAAAATTAATCGCTTGGTCAGGTTCTTCTCTCAGCGACCGCAAGTACAGGAGCGCCTGACACAACAGGTACTGGTGGCCATGCAAACCCTCTTGGGAACAGAGGATGTCGCTGTAACCATCAATGCCGTGCATTATTGCGTCAAGGCGAGAGGCGTTCAGGATGGCAACAGCAGTACGCGAACCACCTCGCTGGGCGGCGTCTTTAAGTCTGACCCCGCATCTCGAGCAGAGTTCCTAAGCTAACGGCAACCGAGATGACGTCGCGGCAGCACAGCCGTGATGGTGCGCTCAAGAGGGGCGCCGTGGAAGCACGACCCTAATCTATGGTGGTACCACAGAATCGGTTAATGTGGCCTGCCATCATTGGGCTGCCGTTTTCCATGTGAGTGTGATGGCCTCCGGGTATCTGCTCTACTTGGCAGTCACGCACCTCATCGAGCGCCCTGCGTGCCGCCTCGGCTCCGGCGCGAACGAAGAGCCCCTCCTCGGCGATCAACACCAGTGTTTTGGCCTGCACACTGGCGTAAAGAACGCGGCACATTTCCTCGGTCAGCTTAATGGCGGAGGCGTGGTTTAAACGAGGATCATGGGTGAGCGCCATTGTGTCGGCATCCGACCCGACCCGGAGCGCTCTGGGCGCCAGCAGCCGAGCACTTTCCTCGGAAAATCCGAGCTTGCGGCGCGCAGCCACAAATTCCTCAACCCCGGCAAAGGTTCGAGACCGATATTTCCCGGGATCGCGTTTATCCTGCTGGGCGCGCACGAACTGCTCGGGAACCGACGCCGCGGCAATCGGCGAAGGCAGCAAGCCGTCTAATAAAACGAGATGAGAACACTGAGAACCGAGGGCCGCGGCGAGCAAAACCGCTATTGCTGCCCCTCGGCTATGGCCAAGTATTGCGATCGGCCCACCGCCCAGCTGCTCAACAATACCCACCAGCTGCGGGATGTCGTCCCAGATGTGATAGGTGGCATCCTGTGAACGATGGTCACTGTACCCTTGGCCGGATAAGTCCACCGCCACTACCCGCCGCTCCGTCAGCTGCGGTGCCAGAACCGAAAACGACAGCGCATTATCTAGCCAACCGTGCAAGGCGAGCACCAAGGGTGCTTCGGGCTTACCCCACTCCAGTCCCGCATAGGTCAAACCATCGATCTGAAAGGAGACCTCCCTTCCCGCGATACTCATAATGCGCTGGAAGCTCTGATCGGCGGGTAGCACTTCGCTGCAGCAGCGCTCCCGCCGGGCCGTGACCGCCTCACACTGATCGTCAAAACGGCACCGCTACACTAATTTGCGCTCATCTCCACCAGCAGTTTGTTCAGTCGCGAGACATAGGTCGCGGGATCTTCAAGCGCTGAGCCCTCAGCAAGAAATGCTTGGTCAAGCAGAATTTGCGCGAGGTCAGCAAAACGGTCTTCATCCGCCTCCTGATCAAGCCGCTTGACCAGCGGGTGCTCGACATTGATCTCCATGGTCGGCTTGCTACTGGGCATTTCCTGTCCGGCCGCCTCCATAATCTTTCGCATTTGGGCACCCATTTCATGCTCAGCCACCGTCAAGCAGGCAGGCGACGAGGTCAGCCTCACCGTCGGACGTACTGAATCAACCCTGTCACCCAGCACCCCCTGCATCCGCTCAATCAACGATTCACTCGCTTTCTCTGCCGCATCGAGGGCCTCTTTGGCGCTCTCGTCATCACCTTCACCATCCCACTGCCCCTTGGCACAATCTCGCAAAGGCTTGCCTTCAAATTCGCCAAGGTGACTCATCAACCATTCATCGACCCGGTCAGAAAGCAGTAAAACTTCGACACCCTTTTGACGCAAAGCTTCAATATGGGGACTGTTTTTCGCTGTCGCATGATTCTCGGCAACAACGTAGTAGATCGACTTTTGGTCATCCGCCATGCCCTCGACATACTGGGCAAGGGAAATACGCTGTTCAGCCGCATCATTCCGGGTCGTGGCAAACCTCAATAGCGACGAAATCTTCTCCCGATTGCTGAAATCCTCTGCTGGACCTTCCTTCAGCACCACACCAAATGTATCCCAGAACTGCTCATACTCTTCAGGCTGCTTGGATGCCATTTTCGACAGCATATCCAATACCCTTTTAGTCAAGGCGCCCCGGATAGAATCCACCTGCTGATTTTTCTGCAGAATCTCCCGCGACACATTCAGGGGCAAGTCGTTGGAGTCCAGAATGCCTTTGACAAAGCGAAGATACATTGGCAGAAAGTGCTCCGCCTCATCCATGATAAACGTGCGCTGGACATACAATTTAAGTCCGCGCGCACCCTCTCGATGCCACAGGTCAAACGGCGCCCTGCGGGGGATGTAGAGCAGTGAGGTGTACTCGAGCTTGCCTTCGACCGCGTTGTGGCTCCAGCTCAGAGCGTCTTCAAAATCATGTGAGATATGCTTGTAAAAAGCCTGATACTCCTCGTCTGAGATGTCGGAACGACTGCGCGTCCACAGCGCTTTCGCCTCATTGACTGGCTTCCACTCGGGCACCGCCTTTGATTTTTCGTCGTCCTCGTCTGCCTCGCCGTGATCTTCCTCGGGCATCATCACCGGCACGGAGATATGGTCCGAATACTTTTTGATCACAGAGCGCACTCGCCAACTGTCAGCAAACTCTTCAGCGTCTGATTTCAGATGAAGGGTAATCGTCGTGCCCGGCATCTCACGGCTCGCATCGGAAACCGTAAACTCATCTTCGCCTGCCGACACCCACCGCGTGGCTGAGGCCTCGCCTGCTTTGCGTGTGACCACCTCAACCTCGCTTGCGACGATGAATGACGAGTAAAAGCCAACGCCGAATTGCCCAATAAGCTGACTATCCTGCTTCTGGTCACCGCTGAGCTGCTCCATGAAAGCTGCGGTACCCGACTTCGCGATGGTTCCAAGGTTATCAATCACTTCCTCGCGGGACATTCCAATACCGTTGTCATCAATGGTGATGACTTTTTTCTCAGCGTCTGTGGCAACACGAATGCGATAATCGGCCCCAGATTCGGCCAAGTCCTTATCCGCAACGACTGCAAAGCGATGTTTGTCGATCGCGTCCGACGCGTTCGATATCAGCTCTCGCAAAAAGATTTCTTTGTTGGAATACAGTGAATGGATCATGAGATGAAGCAAGCGCTTCGCCTCGGTTTGAAATCCCATGGTCTGTGTCGCTTCAGCAGTCATATTTTGGCCCAAAACTGATCAGATGGTGGGGAAATGGGGTCCTCGCGGGGAATTTCAAGTCTCGCCAGGCTCCACCCAGCGATAAAAAAGCCCGCTCGTGGCGGGCTTTGGAAATTTGACGATGCTACCAGCCAGTCGCTTCGGTCAAAGCCGCGCCGATGTCTGCCAAAGATCTCACTGTGCGCACCCCCGCGGCCTCTAGCGCCGCGAATTTTTCATCGGCAGTGCCTTTACCACCAGAAATGATAGCCCCAGCGTGGCCCATGCGCTTGCCCTTGGGGGCGGTAACCCCAGCAATGTAAGACACCACTGGCTTGGTCACCTGACTTTTGATAAACGCGGCGGCCTCCTCCTCAGCTGTACCGCCAATTTCGCCGATCATCACAATCGCCTCGGTTTGCTCATCTTGCTCGAACAAACCCAGGATATCGATAAAGTGAGAACCGGGAATCGGGTCCCCACCAATACCGACACAGGTCGACTGACCATAACCGACATCGGTAGTTTGCTTGACCGCTTCGTAGGTGAGCGTACCGGAGCGAGACACGATCCCCACCCGCCCCGGCAGATGAATTTCTGCCGGCATGATGCCGATCTTGCACTCCCCCGGCGTGATAACACCCGGACAATTGGGGCCTACCAATCGGACACCCAGTTCGTCGCACTTCACCTTTGCCTCCAGCATATCCAGCGTAGGCACGCCTTCGGTGATGCACACGATCAATCCGATGCCCGCATTTGCAGCCTCCAGAATCGAATCCTTGCAAAAAGCCGCTGGCACATAAATCACTGACGCGTCAGCGCCGGTCCCCGCCACCGCCTCGGAGACGGTGTTAAAAACGGGCAAATCAAGATGAACTTGCCCCCCTTTACCCGGCGTGACACCGCCAACCATGTTTGTGCCATAGGCAATGGCTTGTTCGGAATGAAAGGTCCCCTGGGAGCCCGTGAACCCCTGGCAAATGACCTTGGTTTCGCTATTGATCAAAATACTCATGAGCACGCTCCCGCAGCGGCAACCACTTTCTGGGCGGCATCCGCTAATCCCTCCGCGGCTTCAATGTTGAGGCCACTCTCCGCCAGTATCTGCCGCCCACGAGGCGCATTATTTCCCTCCAGTCGGACGACCACGGGCACCTCCACGCCGACCTCCTCCACTGCACCAATCACCCCCTCGGCGATCAAGTCACAGCGGACAATGCCACCGAATATATTGATTAAAACTGCGTTGACATTGCTGTCTGACAAAATAATCTTGAAGGCTTCCGTCACGCGCTCTTTGGTAGCACCACCGCCGACGTCGAGGAAATTAGCCGGCGCACCGCCATGCAGTTTGACGATATCCATCGTGCCCATGGCCAAGCCAGCGCCATTAACCATACAGCCGATATTGCCATCCAGAGCGACATAGTTGAGGTCCCATTGCGCCGCATGGGCCTCTCGCTCGTCCTCCTGACTCGCATCGTGCATGGCCTCAAGATCAGGATGCCGATACAGCGCGTTTGAATCGACCACCACCTTGGCATCTAGACAATGCAGATCTCCCTCTTCGGTGACGACCAGCGGATTGACCTCAATCAACGCCAGATCTTTTTCTGCAAACAACTTGGCGAGACCCATAAAGATGTCGACGAACTGCCGAACCTGCTTGCCGGCGAGGCCCAACTGAAAGGCCAGCTCGCGCCCCTGATAGGGTTGCGCCCCGACAAGCGGGTCGATTTCAGCCTTGAGAATTTTCTCAGGGGTCTCGTGAGCGACTTTTTCAATCTCAACGCCCCCCTCGGTAGACGCCATGAATACAATTCTGCGGCTGGCACGATCGACCACCGCACCCAGATAGAGTTCCTCGGCAATATCGGTGCAGGATTCGACCAAAATCCGAGACACCGGCTGGCCAGCAGCATCCGTCTGATAGGTGACCAATCGCTGCCCAAGCCACTGTGCGGCGAATTCACCTGCTGCTTCCGGCGTCTCTACCAGCTTAACGCCTCCCGCTTTGCCGCGACCCCCTGCATGAACCTGCGCTTTTACAACCCAACGCTGACCACCGATGTCCCGAGCCGCTTGTATCGCCGCCTCGGCCGATTCGACCGCATGGCCGGAAGAGACCGGCAAGCCATAATTAGCAAATAACGTCTTACCCTGATATTCGTGCAGATTCATGCTTTCCCCTCAACTGGGCCCGGCATACTTCTCACCCCCTCGATGCCGGACGCTCGAGGAGACCGATCCCAGAATTAACTCCTATCGTCGGGGCCGATTCACCATATGAATCGCCCTACCGTCAACGGCCAAGGCCGCCTCATGGACGGCTTCAGACATCGTGGGATGCCCAAAAACCATCAACTGCAGATCCTCGGTGCTCGCAGCCATTTCCATCGCGATCACTATCTGCTGAACCAGATCAGCTGCCGAGGGGCCCACAACATGCGCACCCAGAATCTGATCAGACTCTGCATCCGATATGATCTTCACTAATCCCTCGGTTTCTCCTGATGCCAGCGCTCGACCTATCGCGGCAAAGGGGAAAGTACCGACTTTAATCTCAACGCCCTCATTACGGAGCTCCTGCTCAGTCTTGCCGACTGCCGCTACCTCGGGATGCGTGTAAATGATAGAAGGAACCACCTCATAGTTAAGTTGGGCTGATTTGCCATGGATACGCTCAGCCACCATTACCCCCTCTTCGGAGCCTTTGTGCGCCAGCATCGGTCCCCGAACAATATCTCCGATTGCCCAAACTCCGGGCGCTTCGGTTGCGCAGTACTCGTTGACAAAAACAAAGCCTCGTTCATCGACGCTCACCCCCGAATCTGCGGCAAACAGCTTATCCGTGCGCGGGCGCCGGCCAACGGCCACAATTACCTTGTCAAAATTCTCAGAGTGATCTTCACCGCCGTGAGAATAGGCAACAGTGACACCAGATCCAGAAAGTTCGCTGCCACTGACCCTGGCGCCCAACCGAATGTCGAGTCCCTGTTTGGTAAAGATTTTTTTCGCTTCTTTGGCAATTTGCTCGTCCATACTAGGCAGAAACGTGTCCATTGCCTCGAGCACGACCACCTCTGCACCAAGACGTGCCCAGACACTACCGAGCTCAAGGCCGATGACACCGGCACCGATCACACCCAAACGCTCCGGTACCGCGTCAAAACAAAGCGCTCCGGTAGAGTCGACAATCCGATCGTCATCCACCGGCGCAGGGGGAATATCAATAGGCTCTGAGCCTGCCGCCAGCACCACGTTGTCTGCACTGTAGACTGCCGTTTCCGAGCCGCCAGCGCTAACTTCAACTTGGCGTCCCGCCCGAAGCGTTGCGGTTCCTGTAACGACTTCCACGCCGTTGTGCTTTAAGAGACCTGAAACACCCCCGGTTAGCTGCGAGACGATTTTTTGTTTGCGCGCCATCATTTCCGCGATGTCCACCGAAACCTCTGACACCGCAATACCGTGCTCTGCCATATGAGATGTCGCTTCAGCATATCGATGCGAGCTGTCCAGAAGCGCCTTGGAGGGGATACACCCAACGTTCAAACAGGTGCCGCCCAACTCGGGCTGCCCGTTTGCCCCCACAGCCTGCTCGACAACCGCTGTGGACAGCCCCAATTGAGCACACTTAATGGCACAGACGTAGCCCGCGGGCCCCGAACCGATAACAATCACGTCATAGTGAGTAGACACGTTTATTCTCCTCAATCAGAGTTGCAGCAGGATCCTTGCAGGATCCTCGATCAATCCCTTGATGGTCACCAGGAACTGCACCGCTGTTTTTCCATCCACCAGGCGGTGGTCGTAAGAAAGAGCCAGATACATCATCGGCTGGATCACCACTTCACCGTCCATGGCTATCGGGCGCTCTTGTATCGTGTGCATCCCGAGTATCCCGGTTTGTGGCGGATTCAGAATTGGCGTAGACAGGAGCGAACCAAAAACCCCGCCATTTGATACCGTAAATGTGCCGCCCGTCATGTCTTCGATAGTCAACTTTTTGTCACGCGCTTTTATTCCGAGGTCATAAATAGCGGCTTCGATATCCGCAATACTCATGAAATCGGCATCGCGTAAAATGGGCACGACGAGGCCTTCATCCACCGATACCGCGACACCAATATCCTGATACCCATGGTAGACGACGTCGTTACCGTCGATGGACGCGTTCACCGCGGGGAATCGCTTCAGCGCCTCGCAAGCGGCCCGCACGAAAAACCCCATAAAGCCCAATCGAGTGCCATTGTGGGCAGCCTCAAATTCCTCTCGGTACTGCTTGCGCAACTTCATAAGCGGCGCCATATTGACCTCGTTGAACGTTGTCAGCATGGCGGTCTGTTGCGTGGCTCCCAATAAGCGTTCGGCAATTCTTGCCCGCATGCGACTCATCGGCACACGTTTTTCAATTCGCTCGCTGGTGGGCCCACCGACGTCCAACGCCTCGGCAGCGGTGGGCGCGACCGGGGTAGCGACTTCTTCGCCCCGGTTGCTCTGCGCGGAACCCTTTGAAAGATGCGTCAAGACATCCTCTTTGAGCAAGCGACCGCCTTTACCCGAAGCGGCGACGTCATGCGCCTCCAAACCGTGCTCTTCCAATAATGCCCTTACGGCAGGCCCCATTGGAACCACGTCGGCAACAACCGGTTCCTTTTCGGAAATCGCTGTGGGTGCCTCTACCTGCGCCACGGGATCGCTGTTGGCGGCCTGACTATCATCAGCCCCAGAAACGGCACCCGCCACCAGCGTGGCCAACAGCGCCTCACTCGCGATCGTCTCTCCTTCCGGAACAATAATCGCCTCAATAACGCCGGGCTCAGGCGCCACCACCTCCATAACGACTTTGTCGGTCTCGATTTCGACCAGCAGTTCATCTCTAGCGACACGCTCACCCGGCTGTTTATGCCAGGCAGCAACAACACCATCGGCCACAGACTCCGGAAACGCCGGTGCTTTAATCTCAATCGTCATGCGAATGCCCTCAACTCAAGACACAACTAGTGACCCCAGGGCATAGGCCCCAGCGCCTCATCAATAAATTTTTCCTGCTCCCGCAAATGAAGAGCGGAATATCCCGCTGCCGCTGAGGCAGAAGGCTCGCGGCCGACATACCTCAGAAAGACGTCCACCTTGTGCCTCTGCACGACAGAGGCCATGCGGCTCTGCATTGCGTACCAGGCACCCTGATTCTTGGGCTCCTCCTGAAGCCAAACCGCGTCTTCAACGTTGGGATAGCGCGACAGCACCTCAAGCAGATCCAATCTCGGAAAGGGGTACATCTGCTCGATCCGCACGATCGCAATATCTACAATCTCTCGTTCCCTCCTCGCCGCACGAAGGTCGTAAAACACCTTACCGGAGCAGAAGATCACGCGCTTGATCTGTGCGGCATCGAGCTCATCTGTCTCGTCTATCACCGTCTGAAAAGCGCCTTCAGCCAACGCCTCCAGCGGCGAGACCGCCTCTTTATGACGCAATAAACTCTTGGGCGTCATCACGATCAGTGGGCAACGTAATGGTCTGATCGCCTGGCGCCGCAACATATGGAAAACCTGCGCGGGGGTCGTTGGAATACACACCTGAATATTATCTTCTGCGCAAAGCTGCAAGAAACGCTCCAACCTCGCAGATGAGTGCTCTGGCCCCTGGCCTTCATACCCATGGGGGAGCAACATGGTAAGCCCGCATAGGCGACTCCACTTGTTTTCACCGCTCGAAATGAATTGGTCTATCACCACCTGGGCGCCATTGGCGAAGTCACCAAATTGCGCCTCCCAGACAACCAGTCCGACGGGTGATGTGGTCGCGTATCCGTATTCAAACGCCAGCACCGCTTCTTCAGACAGCAGCGAATCGAATATCTGAAAAGGCGCCTGCTCTTCAGATACTGACTCGAGCGGAATCCAGGTGCCGAACTCTTTTTGGTTGTGCAGAACGGCGTGACGATGACTGAAAGTACCCCGCCCTACGTCCTGACCAGTAAGCCTCACCGGGAAGCCCTCCGCCAGCAGCGAGGCGTAAGCCATGGTTTCTGCAAAGCCCCAGTTCACCTCCTGGGCACCCGCACCCATCTTGAGGCGGTCATCCAATAACTTGCGAACGACACGATGTACCGTAACACCCGATGGCACCGCTCCCATCCGCTCTGACAGCGCCTTGAGCTCGGTCAGGCGAACCCGGGTATCCGCGGCAACGTCCCAGCGATGGTTAAGGTAGGGCGACCAATCGACGAACAGCTCCTTGCTCGGTTCCGATACGAGAGAGCTCACCAGCGGCTGGTTTTTTTCCAGCGCCTGCCGGTAATGCTCAACCCACGCCGCATCCTCCTCCTGAGACAACAACTGCTCGCGGATAAGGCGCTGGGCATATAAATCTCGCGTGCTCGGATGACGCTTGATTGTTTCGTACATTCTCGGCTGAGTGACGGAAGGCTCATCAGCTTCGTTGTGTCCTCGTCTGCGATAGCATACGAGGTCGATCACGACATCTTTTTGAAATTGATTCCGAAAGTCAGCCGCCAGCTGGGTCACAAATACGACCGCCTCCGGGTCGTCACCATTCACGTGAAAAATGGGCGCTTGCACCATTTTGGCAATATCCGTGCAGTATTCCGTTGACCGCGCATCGCTAGGCTCGCTGGTGGTGAAGCCAATCTGATTATTCAGAACAATATGCAAAGTCCCGCCCGTCCTATAGGCCCGGGTCTGCGACATTTGGAAGGTTTCCATGACAACGCCTTGCCCTGCAAAAGAAGCGTCGCCGTGAATCACGATTGGCACTACCGAGTTGCCCACCGGGTCCTCTCTCCGATCCTGCCTCGCTCGAACAGACCCCTCGACCACAGGAGAAACTATTTCGAGGTGAGAGGGGTTGAACGCCAGCGCTAAATGAACCTCGCCCCCGGGCGTCATCATGTTTGAAGAAAATCCCTGATGGTACTTAACATCCCCCGAGCCAATGTAAGCCACTCTCCCCTCGAACTCGTCGAACAGCTCTTCTGGATTCTTGCCCAGAATGTTGACCAGCACGTTCAGGCGTCCGCGATGCGCCATCCCAATACAGATCTCCTTCGCGCCGTATCCGCCAACTCTTTGAATCGCCTCGGACAACATAGGGATCAGGCTCTCACCCCCTTCGAGACCAAAACGTTTCGTACCGGGATATTTGGATCCCAGCGAACGCTCCAGCCCCTCGGCTCCATTAATCTGACGAAGAATGTTCAGGCGCTGCTCTCGAGTGAACTCCGGCGCACTCCGCACAGCCTCCATCCGGCTCATGATCCAGTGCCGCTCTTCGGTATTCACAATGTGCATAAATTCCGCACCTACTGTCTCGCAGTAAGTGCGCTGCAAATCGTCGCGGATTTGAGCGAGGGTCGCTTCAGAGCGGCCAAAATAGGCAGTCCCTACCTGGAAAGTGGTATCAAGATCTGCCTCGCTAAGCTCGTGAAAGGAGAGGTCCAGATCGGGTACAGCAGGTCTCTGTGATAATCCAAGCGGATCCAACGAAGCCCGCTGATGCCCGCGCTGCCGGTAGGCTGAAATCAGTTGCACAACCCTGACCTGCTTGCGCTCATACTCCGTCGCATGTGCGTCGTTGGCCACTGTCGCATCGGTTCGCACTCGCATTTTGCCGATGCGGGCGAAGTGTTCTCTCAGGACAGAGTGGGGAAGATCATGCAAAGTCCCCGCCTCGGACTGCACCAGCGGCAGCTTGTCGAAGTATTCCCGCCACTGGGGTGAAACGCCATTGGGGTCCTGCAGGTACGCTTCATACAGCGCCTCGACATACTCCGCATTGCCCCCCGCAATATGCGAGGTGGACCACTGCGCCAGCATGCCCGGCAACGGCGTGATTTTTGACACACTCCCCCCCTTATTGCGCCGATGGCGCTCGAAACGCCCTTTTCTCAGTCAAGCTAGGTAGAGCGCGGTGCCTATAGTACGAGAAAAAAGGCGGGGGTGCCCCTGATAACGCTTTGTCAGCGAAATAAGAAGCGCGCATTAAGGCGCTTGTAGGACATAATATAAATTTAAGTTATATGTATTATAACCACTGAAGAGCACGATATGATCAGTGGGAATGGGGATTATTCAGGTGGCCCGACTCAGCAACATACTCCGAATGTGCCCTATCGCTTTTGTGGGATTCAGGCCCTTGGGACACACGTTCACGCAGTTCTGAATCCCGTGGCAGCGAAATACGCTGAAGGGATCGTCTAACTTTGCCAAACGCTCATCCGTCGCTGTATCCCGACTATCGGCCAGGAACCGGTAAGCTTGCAAAAGGCCTGCGGGGCCGATGAACCGATCGGGGTTCCACCAGAACGAGGGGCAACTGGTGGAACAGCAGGCACACAAAATACATTCGTAGAGGCCGTCGAGTTGCGCCCGCTCCTCAGGGCTTTGCAGTCGTTCTATTGCTGGCGCGGGTGAGGGATTCTGTAAGTACGGTTGAACCTTCTCGTACTGGGCGTAGAAGAGACTCATGTCCACGACCAGATCTCTAATCACCGGCAGCCCAGGTAAAGGCCGAATGACTAATTTATTATTTTTTACCGACTCTGACAGGGCCGAGATGCACGCCAACCCATTTTTTCCGTTCATGTTGAGCCCGTCCGAGCCGCAAACACCTTCCCGACAGCTCCTGCGGTAGGTCACGCTGCCATCGTGCTCGGCTTTTATCATCTCCAATACGTCTAGCACCATCAGGTCACGCCCGCCCGTGTCAACCGAAAAGTCCTGCATATATGGGGCGTCGTCGGTCTCTGGGTTATAGCGATAAATACTCACCTGTAGCATCTTTCTGAACTCCTAGCTTGCTCAGTAACTTCGGGCTTTCGGCTGGAACGTTTCAACCGTATGAGGCGTAAAGTTGACGCCCCGCTTCGCAACCTTTTTCCCTTGGCTGTAATACAGCGAGTGACACAACCAATTGTCGTCGTCGCGCTCCGTGTAATCTTCCCGCGCGTGCGCGCCGCGGCTCTCGTCACGCGCCTCTGCCACCACGGCAGTCGCTTCAGCGGTCTCAAACAGGTTTTGCAATTCCAGGCACTCAATACGCGAGGTGTTGAACGAGGAAGAGCGATCTGCGAGCTCAACCGCCTCCACTCGCTCCCTTAAAGCAGCTAATTTGGCGATCCCCTCGCGCATAAATTCGCCGGTTCTGAATACGCCAAAGTGGTTCTGCATGATCTCCTGCAGTTCGCGGCGCAAGGGCGCTACTGCCTCACCACCGGTGCGATCATTTAACGCTTGCAGCCGTTCGCTGGCAGCTTCGACGTCAGACTGCGACGCGTCCCGCAACTCAATGCCCTCACGTAGCGCCTTCTCGATGAACAAGCCTGAGGCTCGACCAAAAACGACCAGGTCCAACAAAGAGTTACCACCGAGGCGATTGGCGCCGTGAACAGACACGCACGCGACCTCGCCACAGGCATAAAGACCTGGGATGATCTGGTCCTGCCCATCATTATCGACCGTGAGCGCTTGCCCATGAACATTCGTTGGGATCCCTCCCATCATGTAATGACAGGTTGGCACTACCGGAATCGGCTCTTTCACTGGATCGACATGTGCAAATGTTCGGCTCAATTCGCAAATCCCAGGCAGCCTTGACTCCAACACCTCTTCACCGAGATGGTCTAGCTTGAGTTTGACGTGGTCTCCATTAGGCCCACAGCCACGACCCTCCAGAATCTCCAAGACCATTGATCGCGCAACCACATCTCGCCCTGCCAGATCCTTGGCATTAGGCGCATACCGCTCCATAAAGCGCTCGCCGTCTTTATTAATCAGGTAGCCGCCCTCACCGCGACACCCCTCAGTGACCAAGGTACCAGCACCGTAAATGCCCGTAGGATGGAACTGCCACATTTCCATATCCTGAGCAGGCACACCGGCTCTCAGCGCCATACCCATCCCGTCTCCGGTGTTAATGTGGGCATTAGTAGTTGACGCATAAATGCGACCAGCACCGCCAGTCGCAAATACCGTTGCCTTGGATTTGACATACACCGTCTCGCCGGTTTCGATACAGATCGCAATCACGCCCACGACCGCACCGTCCTGATTTTTTACCAGATCAACTGCAAACCACTCATTAAAAAATACCGTCTCGTTCTTGACGTTGTTCTGATAGAGGGTGTGCAAGAGCGCATGCCCGGTTCGGTCTGCCGCAGCGCAGGTTCTGGCGGCCTGCCCGCCTTCACCAAAATTTTTCGACTGCCCCCCGAAGGGTCGCTGATAAATACGCCCCTCCTCGGTTCTGGAAAAAGGCAATCCCATGTGCTCAAGCTCGAAAATCGCCTCTGGACCCACAGAGCACATGTACTCAATAGCATCCTGATCACCGATATAATCAGAGCCTTTGACGGTGTCATACATATGCCAGCGCCAATCATCATTGGGGTCCGCGCTGGCAATTGCGCAGGTAATTCCACCCTGAGCCGACACCGTATGTGAACGCGTCGGAAACACTTTTGAAATTACCGCTGTCTTGTAGCCAGACTGCGCCAGCTGTAACGCAGCCCGCATACCGGCCCCGCCCCCGCCAACGATGACCCCATCGAATGCAATCGTTCTCATAGTCTTCTCGTTCTTTCAAGCTCTCAGGTCGCAGTAGTTCACACCACTCGCCTAGACCTGATGATCAAGTCCAGACAATTACCACTACCCAGATCACGTACACCAACAGCGCTAATGAGGCGCCCAACTGGCACAATAGCCGCAGCACGTTGCCCCAAGGCCCCAGCATGCGCTCGGTTAAATAATCGGTAAAAACCGACCACAACCCGATCCAACTGTGTGCGGCCAGAGACAATGCAGCCAGCAACGTAAATACCTTGACCCAAGTCTGATCGTACAAACCACGCCACGAAGTGTAGTCAATTGAACCCGCCAACTGGTACGCAACGAAAATAAAATAAGAGAGCAGGATCACCGAGGTGACCCGCTGTATCAGCCAGTCAGAGAGGCCCGTTCGGCTAAAGCTGGTTACCGATGTCACCATATCGCCGCGCCCCAAAAGGCGGCCGATATCGCGGCGAGAGCAAACACCAACCGCGCACCCAGAATGCCACCGCGCATAGTTTCACCGATCCCTGCATCCATTATCAGGTGCTTGATTCCCGCCAGCGCGTGATAACTCAAAACCGTGGCAATCAACCACATCAGCAGCTTGGCCACCGGCGAGCTCAGGACGTTTTGCAACGCCCGAAACGAGGCCTCAGAGGCCAGACTCTGATCCAGAGCCCAAAGCAGGGCAAAACTGGCGAAAAACATCACCACGCCCGTGACGCGATGAGTGATAGAGGCGTAGGCCGTCACGGGCAGCTCGATGCTGCCCAGATCCAAATTAACCGGGCGCTTGTCCCTAGATATCGGTCTCACATTAACTCTCGAAATAGTGTCGTGGGTAACTGTCCGGGCGTCGTTCATGCTCGAACGTCCGGGGCCGCGAGTATAAGTTGGCCGATGAGCGAATACAATTTCTGACCCATAAAAACCTCGTATCATCGTTATGTAAATTGACATCACCCGCAGGCGCGATTAGTTTGACGCCCTCTCCTCCATTAGCGGCGAAAAGGGACATGTCCGACAAAAAAGCGACACTTAACATCACCGGCGACGACGGGTCTCAGCACGCAATTGACTTAGCAGTCCATAACGGCACCTTGGGGCCGGATGTAGTCGATGTGGGGAGTTTGACGGCCAATGGCTACTACACTTACGACCCCGGATTCACCTCAACGGCCGCCTGCGAGTCGCAGATCACTTTTATTGACGGAGACAAGGGCATCCTTCTTCACCGGGGTTATCCGATAGAACAACTTGCAGAGCATTCCGATTACCTCGAAACCTGCTATTTGCTACTGAACGGCGAGTTGCCGACCGCGGAGCAAAAACAAGAATTTGTCGGCATCATGACGCGCCATACGATGGTGCACGAACAAATCAGGACGTTTTTTAATGGCTTTCGCAGAGACGCGCACCCAATGGCCATCATGTGTGGCGTGGTCGGCGCGCTATCCGCTTTTTACCACGATTCCACCGAAATATCGGATCCATGGCACCGGGAAGTCGCAGCGTTTCGTTTGATCGCAAAAATGCCCACCATCGCTGCAATGAGCTACAAATTCTCTATTGGGCAGCCCTTCATGTATCCCGATAACAGCCTGGATTACGCGGCAAACTTCCTGCATATGATGTTCGGCAATCCTTGTGAGCCAACCAAGGTCTCGCCGACCATCGCTCGTGCAATGGACCGCATATTTTTGCTCCATGCAGATCATGAACAAAATGCATCGACCTCTACCGTCAGACTCGCCGGCTCATCTCAAGCTAATCCCTTCGCCTGCATTGCGGCGGGAATTGCGGCGCTTTGGGGGCCTTCCCATGGGGGTGCCAATGAGGCCGTTGTGAAGATGCTAGCGGAAATTGGATCGGTGGACCGGATTGACGAGTTCATCGCGCGCGCTAAAGACAAAGAGGACCCCTTCAGGCTGATGGGCTTTGGCCACCGGGTTTATAAAAACTTTGACCCCCGTGCCAAAGTCATGAAACAGGCTGCGGACGAAGTGCTCGCTGAACTCGGCATCGAAGACGAGATGCTCGAAATTGCTAAGCGCCTTGAGGAGATAGCATTAAGAGATGAGTATTTCATAGAAAAGAAACTCTACCCGAACGTCGACTTCTACTCAGGGATCATTCTCAAGGCCCTCGGCATTCCCACGTCCATGTTCACCGTGATTTTCGCGATCGGACGCACTGTCGGCTGGATAGCACACTGGAAAGAAATGATTGGCGGCGCGTACCG
>Ga0181567_10000930_pt1 | contig 22288 bp, 14 predicted proteins | sample 101ome_14_FD_133761 | JGI IMG/M metagenome (GOLD analysis project Ga0181567, IMG submission 133761) | Coastal salt marsh microbial communities from the Groves Creek Marsh, Skidaway Island, Georgia - 101403AT metaG (megahit assembly) | ecosystem: Environmental > Aquatic > Marine > Intertidal...
CGTGGCCGATGGTGACTCACTCACGGCCATGTTCCGCTATCGCCCCATTGCAAACAGTGGTTTACTGCAGGGTGAAGAAGCCAACCCGGTCTTCGACGGCATGCACTTCTTTGTGGTGGATGACGCCCTGGACGTTAATGAGGACGAAACAGGATGGACGAGCGGCGGTGGTGCCATTACATATGCTGTGGAAACGGCGAAAGCCGGTCCAGGTCGCAAGCGCCAACCGTTTGACTATGAGATTACCTTCTCAGACGATATCGTCTCGAATGGTTTCTCGAACAATCTGCCCCTTCCCTTCCAGGTCGTCAACCTGACGAATGGTAATCAACCCATCGATGTCTTCGTTACGGACCTCGATCGTGACGGCGAATGGGATGTTAATGAAGCCATCATCTTCCTCGATATCATTGATGACCGCCTGACCGCATCCTGGCAGGTAACCTTCGACGATGTGGGCACATCACCGGGCAGCGGCGATGTCTTCTACATCGAGACGACAAAACCCTTTGCCGCCTCTGACGCGTTCGACTTTTCAACGGTGGCAGCGGCTGCGGACGCTGATCTGGTGGCTGAGGAATTGCGGGACATCTATGTCGTACCCAACCCCTATGTGGCCACCAACCAGCTAGAACCCCGTAACCCGGTCTCACGATCGGAGCGTGGCGATCGGCGCTTGTACTTTGCCAACGTCCCGGCACAGGCCACCATTCGCATCTATTCCCTGGCCGGCGAATTGGTCGATACCATCGAGCACAACAGTACGCTTGATGACGGCAAAGCCTTCTGGGATCTGAGAACCAAGGACAACATGAACATTGCCTACGGCCTCTACATTTACCATGTGGACTCAGCAGAAGGCACGTTCATCGGCAAATTCGCGGTGATCAAATGACGGGTACCACTTTCAATACTACACAGCTCATGAAATCGCTGTCCTTCTTTGTTCTCGTCATGTTGATGGTGCTGCCTGTCAGCGCCCAGCTCTCCAACAACGGGGAAACAGAAACCATCACAAAGGTTGGTACCACGGCCGCCCAGTTTCTGAAGTTGGGGGTTGGTGCACGGGCCGTTGCCATGGGTGGCAGCTTTGCTGCCGAGGCCAACGACCTGTCGGCCCTGTACTGGAATCCGGCTGGACTCAGCAATATTCGGGGCGGTGCCCTGCAGTTGTCAACGACACAGTACCTCGCGGACATCACCTATTCGCATGCGGCCGTCGGCTTCAATCTGGGCTCCATGGGCACGCTGGCTGCCAGTCTGTTGTATCTGGATTCCGGTGACATGGAGGTGCGTACCATCAGTCAGCCCGAGGGAACGGGAGAACGCTTCAGCAAACAGGATCTGGCGCTTCAGATTTCCCTTGCCAGGGCATTGACAGATCGTTTCTCCATCGGAACGACCATCAAGTACATTCGGGAGCAAATCTGGCACAGCAGCGCAACCGCCACTGCCTTCGATATCGGTGTGCTCTTCACAACTCCCTACGAGGCACTCAGGCTCGGTGCCAGCATGTCCAACTTCGGTCCCAAAATGCAAATGGGCGGCCGGGATATCATTTTCAGCGTAGACCCGGATCAGAGCCAGGAAGGCAATGTGGAGGTGGTCAACACGGAATACATGCTGGATCGTTTTCCGCTTCCCCTGCTCTTCCGGGTCGGGCTGGCCTGGGATGCGGTTTCCACAGCCGACCACCGTGTCGTCGTAACGACGGATACTGCCACTCCGAACGACAATAATCAGTATGTCAATTCGGGCATGGAGTACTCCTTCAGGGAGCTACTGGCGCTGCGCGTGGGCTATCGGAACCAGTTCGAACGCGATGGCGAACAGGGTTTGACATGGGGAGTGGGTCTCAACATGCGGGTAGATCGTTCTACTCGGGTCAGCTTCGATTACGCCTATGCCGATTTCGGTCGCCTGGAGCAGACACACTGGTATACGTTCAACGTGACGTTCTGACATCCATCAGACGCTTCTTACCGTTCGATCCAGCCTGACACAGAGACACCTCCCTTTCATGATGTCGATCCGGACCTTGTCCACGGCGCTCCTTACGGCATGCGCACTCCTCGTCTTGTCTTCTACCTCTGCCAGCGCTCAGGCACTTGCCGACCTCGTGGATGTCACTGTGGAGACAGAGGCTTTGGCTCCTGACCAGATCGGCAAGCGCTTCTCCGCCGGAGTGCGAGGATCAGTGCCCTTCTCCACCGTGAACGGCGTTGCTGTTGAAATCGGATTCGACTCCGAGATTGAGGAGGTACTGATCCGCTTCAATACGGATGGCGCTGATGCGCCCTGGTTACCGATGAGGGTGGTCCCCTCTGCAACGGGAGGCACGGCTGTAGCCGGATACCGCAGGGAAGAGGCATTTACAGCTTCAACGTTCGAAATCCGCGTTCAGGCGCCTGAGGATGCCTCCGTGCTGATCAGGGATGTTGGGTTTTTCGACACCTCCGCCCACGCCGAGGAACAGGTGGCCTCGGACGTTGCCCCCTTGATAGGTGCCAAGACCGGTACGATCATCCCTCCCCCGCTCATTACTCGGGCCGAATGGGGTGCACGTCCCTTCATCGGCACGCCGGTTAATCTTGCCCGCCCTACCTACGACTACATGACGTGGCATCATGCAGCCGGGTATTCGGCTGAGAATGAGGAAGAGGGAAAGGCACAGATGCGGGCCATGCAGGATCTTCACCAGAACATCCGAGGCTGGAGTGACATTGGTTACCAGTTCGGCATCGACCGCGCGGGCAATCTTTATCAGGGACGTCCTTTCATGGACAACAGTACCTCCCTGTCCCAGGTACCCAGATTGGCGCAAGGTGCACATGTCGGCGGGGCCAACACCGGGAATATCGGTGTTGTCATCATGGGCTGTTATCATCCGCCGGAGGGATCCCATTGCGAACAAGAAATCACACCGGAGGCCTTCGCTACCTATATCAACCTGTTCGCCTTCCTGAGTGAACGCTACGGGGTCGAACCCCGATTCATTCGTGGTCACCGTGACTTCAGCCAGACGGCTTGTCCAGGGGACAACAATTACGCCCGTATACCGGAGCTCATTACACGGGTCAGTCAGGTCCTGATAACAGGGAACGAACCTCTGGGCGAAGCGATGATGTCTGCGACGGTGGATTCTGATGGTGCCGTCAGTCTGCAGTGGACGATTACGGAAAATTTCGGCTACGACACGTTGGAACTGCAGCGCATTACGGGAACAGGCACGTACACGCTCGGCCTCGACCCCGAAGTCACCTCTTCGTACACGGATGAGTCGCTGGCAGGCGAATCAGAAGTCACCTATATACTGATTGCCGCAAGCACCGATGGAAGGCAACAGGAGTTGGCGCGCGTTGAACTCGACATCGCTGAACCCAACCGCTTCCTGCTCACAAGTGCGTTCCCCAATCCGGCATACCAGTCCTTTGAGGTACGCTATTTCATGTCGGCCGAGGGGTATGCCACGCTGACGATGCATGACGTACGGGGTCGTGAGGTATCCCGTTTCGAGTCGGGTTTCCAGGACGGTGACCAATGGATGTCCCGCACCTATGATGTCAGTGGACTTTCCGCCGGGGTCTACTACCTGCGTCTGCAGGTGGAGAGCTTTGGTGGCACGGCATTCGACAAAACCATTCCGGTCGTTGTAGCTCATTGAACGCCGGGAGGATCGTAATCCGTCCGTGTGCTTAGATCACAGCGAGCGACGCGTATCGACCCGCCTAAAAAAGCATGCCCGGCCTCCTGCGGAGGCCGGGCAGCTTCACCCAGAACCAATCATCACTGAGAGGTGATGAACCGAGTCGGCTTCTGCTGTCGACAGTTCCGATCGGCTTCGAGGGACATATTACCGAACCATGCGTTCGTCGTATGTAGGTGATCTTTCGAACAGCTCGTAATACAAAACCCTACTGCTTTGTGAAGCATGCGCCCACTGCCTGAGATGAGCGGAGTGGTCGTCCCCACGCGAAGTGCTTATCTTGTCATATCGTTCCACGAGACCCGTGCCTCCCCATGCCTACGGCATCAAACGAAACCACCCGTTCCTGGTCCATTGACTGGACCAATGTCCTCTTTCTGGGTGGATACCATCTTCTGTTGCTGGCCCTCTTGCCGGTATATCTGATCCAGCATGATGTCTCGGCATCCCTTGTGTGGGGAACTGCCGCCATCTGGACGTTATGCCTGCTGGCCATCACAATGGGATATCATCGCTTGTACGCCCACGTCACCTATCGTGTGCACCCGGCAATCGAGATGTTCTTGACCTTCTGGGGTACTGTGGCAACCCAGGGCAGCATTTTCTCATGGTCACATGATCACCGTATCCATCACCGCCACGTGGACACGGATCTGGATCCGTACAGTGCACCAAAAGGGTTCTGGCACTCGCATGTCATTTGGATGCTCAAAAAGCGACCGGAAATCAACCCGCGTATCATACAGGATCTGTGGAAACGGCCTTCCCTGCAGTTCCAACATGCCAACTATGCCATCCTTATGGTGGCAGCTAACGGTATCGTCTGGGCAGGTCTATGGGCAGTGACGGGAGATCCGTTTGGCGCTTTTGTCATCGGCATATTGCTGCGCATGTTTTTGGTCCATCACTGCACGTGGTTCATCAACTCGCTCGCCCACATGTGGGGATCACAGCCCTACAGCACGGAACACACAGCCGTCAACAATTTCATCCTGTCCATTTTGACGTTTGGCGAAGGCTACCACAATTACCATCACACGTTTGCAGGCGACTATCGTAATGGCGTTCGGTGGTGGCAATTCGACCCGGCGAAGATCGTTATCTGGTCGCTGAGCAAGATTGGTCTGGCCCATGACCTCAAACGAGTCAATAAATTGACCATCAAACGGCGCCTGGTAGCCGCTGATCGTCACCTCATGATGGAGCGGATCGAAGAACTGAAGCATCGCATCGACGTGGAGGCATGGAGCACCCGCGTTGAAGAGGCAGCCGCCTCGCTGACGGCCAACCTGAACGGCCTGAAGACAGCTACCGACAAGTTTCAACGCATGAAGGATGAGGGATTTGAACAGCTGCGGTCTGCCAAAGACGACAAGGTCAACGAGATGCGCGTTGCCCGCGATGCAAAGCTTCAGGAGATGCGAAATGCGCGCGATGGAAAGCTTCAACTCATGCGCGAGCGCCGGGATGAGGAGCTGGAGCTGATGCAGAAGCGCGTCGAAGAGCTGAAGGCCACGGTGGCGGAGGAGATGAAGGAGTGGAAGGAGATGGTCACACTGGTGCTTGAAACTCCAGAGTCACGCCTGGCATCTGTTCCGGCCTAGCTGCTAGCGGAAAATTACTCCTCGTCTGCACCCAATTGAAGCTGTCTGGGAGTCCCCTCCACCTCGGTCATCTCCGGAAGGTCCGCAGACGTTGCTGCGCCCAGCTCTCTGAACTTTCTGGCGGAGACAAACACACGGCGTTCCATGGATGAGACCGCGCTGTTGTAGCTGTTGAGGGCTGAATTCAGGCCTCTCCCCATCTTATTGACGTGTTCGGACAGAACACGAAGACGGTCGTAGAGCTCCTGTCCGAGCTGGGATATCCGCTGGGCATTCTCCGCCAACTGTTCCTGCCGCCAACCGTAGGCGACCGCTTTGAGAAGCGTAATGAGCGTTGTAGGCGTCGCAATGACCACATTGTTGCTTACTCCTTGCTCGATCAGGGTCGGGTCAATTTCCTGCGCAGCGTAATAGAAGGACTCTCCGGGCAGAAAGAGGACCACCATATCTGGCGTGCTGGAAAACTGATCCTGATAGGCTCTTGTGGACAACTGTCGTATGTGAGTCCTGACCTGATCGGCATGCTTCTTCATGTACCGCTCACGCTCATCCTCATCATCCGTACCAACCGCATCGAGATAGGCAGACAAGGGCGCCTTGGCATCGACAACAATGGTACGACCACCTGCAAGGTGTACGATCATGTCCGGACGCAAACGTCCTGCGTCTGAATGGATGGTTGTCTGTTCCGTGAAGTCGCAGTGATCAAGCATACCTGCCATCTCCACAACCCGCTTAAGCTGCATCTCTCCCCAGCGCCCACGAACAGAAGGGCGCCTGAGCGCATTGACAAGGTTACTGGCCTCTTTCCGTATGGCCATCTGGGCATCGGTCAGACCTTTCACCTGTTCCGTAATGGAGGCATAGGCTTTTTCCCGCTCTTTCTCGACCTCTCTTACATGGGTGTTGACCTTCTCGAGCGACTTGGACAGCGGTTCCACAAGCTTCTCAAGCTCCAACTTCCGTTGGGACTCCTTCTGGTCAACCTCAGTGATCATCTTCTCCATCTGGGTTCGTGCCAGTTCGAGAAAACTCTTGCTGTTCATATCCAAGGCCTTGCGGGAGAGGGCATCAAACTGCTTTACCAGATCCTCCTGGGCCTTGACAAGAACCTCCTGCTTCTCTTCCCAACTCTTGACTTCCTGCGCACGACTCGCCCGCTCAGCAGAGAGGGCGGCACGAAGAGAGGTCTGTTCCTCACGAAGGTGAGAGAGTTCATCAAAAGCTCTATCACGCGCCTCCTTCAAATCACTTGCCTGCACCTCCAGACCCGTGTATTGTCCCCTGAGAAATAGCCATGTACCGGCGGCACCCGCCAAGAGGGCAGCTATACCAGTCAGTATGATTTCAGTCATGATTGCATCGGCCTCATGTTTCCTGGATGATGACGGGTATGGATGTGTGATGTTCGGTCGACCAGATGAGTCCTTCGCACGAATCCTTCGGAAACAGGGACGACCAGGCGCGAACGTAGGCTCCAACCTGTGGGGCATGGCGCTCGATGAGTTCATTGATGGAGGCCCGGTCCGTCTTGTAATCAACGATCGTCCAGTGACTACCTGACCTGAAGGCCAAGTCCACCACACCACTCGTAATGACAGACAGGTCCTCCTCCCGGGATTGGGTCGTCAAAGGCACTTCAGTCAACACCCGATCGGCTGCCTGCAGCCGATCCCACAGGTCAGAGGCCAGGAACGCCCGCACAACGTCGGCAGCCGCCTCAGCCTTCTCCTTTGCTGATTCCGACCTGAATCGATATCGCATGACCTCCATTGTCAGTGCAGACACATCATCGTCCCTCATTCCTTCCTTTCGCCTGGCAACTACCGCCTCAAACAGGGTATGGACTGCACTTCCGTACTGCATCCCATCGGATGAACCAGTACCGCGGACAACCACCTCTTTCCCCTCCGACGGCCGCTGAAGAAGCCATGTCGGCTTCCCAAGTTGGAAGGGTTCAACAGGCTCCGGAGACAACGGCCCAGACATTTCGGTCGCCTTTATTGGTTTGATGGGATCCGGGAGCACAGCCGCAGCCGGATCGACATCAATACGTTCCACAAGGGGGTCGAGCAGGTATTTCCCGAGGATATCCCATGTACCACTCGTGCTTTCCGTGGCAGAATGGGCAGATATGATCAACTGACGCTGTGCCCGTGTGGTGCCGACATACAGCAGCCGAATGTTTTCTGCTTCCTCAAAACGCAAAGCCTCTGCATGCTGCGCCGCCCACCCAGCTGGCAGCAACTCGATCGATCCAAAGAGTCCTTCTCCTTTGATCAGCGGCGCACTGCCACGCAGTGCGCCGTCGACTCTGCGAACATGCAACGTGGTCTGATGGGGTCTACCCGGGAGGCAATCGGCCAGATATACGTAGGGGGCCTGCAGACCCTTTGACGAGTGAACCGTGAGCACGCGAACGCAAGCTCCGTATGGCTCTTTGGTGGAAAAGGGTGCCAGGTTGAGTTCTCCGTTGCGGTATCGCTCCAATTCCCGGACGCAGGCCTCAATCGTCATTCCTTGGCCGTCCCAACTGGAAAACAAGGCACCCACGCGCAGTAGCATGCCGGTCAGCAACTCTCCATTCGGTTCAGTAGACAACGCCCCCTCAAGCCCCGAATCGGCAAGGAATCGCTCGAAAGCCGATCCAGGACGCTCATCACGAAACATGTCAGACCAGTCCGATAGGACGTTGGCAGCGTCCAAAATACTCCGGGGAATACCTTCAGCATCAATCCTATCACGAAACAGGCGCTCCCATCGTCCTCCTGCGCGATGGTAGGCCATCAGGTCCTCATCCCTGATACCAAAAAGGATGCCCCGCAATACAGCAATGAGGGCTACACCATCGGCAGGATTGAGCACTACTCTCATCAGATCATGGACAATCCGAACCACGGACTCCGCCCCTTTCTGCTTACCGCCCGGCAAGGACACAGGAATATGTAGCCGGGAGAGCATGTCCAGGAAAATGGGAATGTTGGTATGGGTCCGGAAAAGAATCATATGGTCCCCGAACACCGAGTCACCGCAAGAAACAGATGCGTGAATACGCCGCGCGATGGCAGCCGCTTCGGCAATCACTCTCGGTTTCTGCGCTTTCTGACCCGACTTGCCAATGGCCAGGTGTACCACCGGATGCTCAGGGCCAAACCGGCCCTTGGCTGGTACCAACGGTTCCCATTGCGCCTGGTATGGCGCGTTTTGAGATGAAAGAATCTCGCCTACGGAACGGTTGATCCAGCCACAGAGTCCCTCGTCTGTCCTGAAATTGGCCGTCAGCTTGATCTGCCTGCCATCATCGCGAAGCACGGCGTTCGCAACCGCCTCAAAGACCTGAAAATCAGCTTTCCTGAAACGGTATATGGACTGCTTGTCATCACCTACCACAAAGAGCTTTCCGGGTTGGAGAGGCGACAGCGACCAGTCTTTCCTGTCCGGCTGCCGACTGCAGAGCCCGAAGAGAAGCGCCGCCTGAGCGGGATCCGTGTCCTGAAACTCGTCGACCAGCAAGCGGGAGTAGCGTTCCTGAAAAGCACGACGCGCAGAGGTCGATGAAAAGACCAGGCGCCGGGCCTCATGCAAGAGATCGTCGTAGGTGAGTAAGCCTTGGCTTACGCGATACTGCCGATAGGCCTCGACCGATGCGCTGGCAAACCGCAGGGCCGCATCGTGGAGCCAAGCATCCCAGGCCAGTACGGTGTCACGGATTGGTCCAAGGATGACATCCCGGACCGATGTCCCGTCCAGCAGTTCATCCTCTCCCTTCTTGATGCGCTGCGCGAGCTTATATCCCTCTGAGTTCCTGCCCTGACCCCAACGATTGAGGGTTATGCCCAACGAAGGATCCTGCGATCCGCGGACACCCTCCAGCAAGACCTTCAGGATACGCACACGCTGGAAATCATCGGCACGAGCGGCTGCCCCCCATCCCAATCGGGCACGCTCCACAGCCATCATGAAATCATCAGGATCGTCGGATGAAGGAACCATAGGCTCAAGAGCCTTCAGAACGGAATCTACGAGGGCGAAGGCAGGGCCTGGATCTGGCCGTTCTGTACCCGTCTCGTCAAATTGAACCGACGAATTGGTACTCAGGAGGCCGAAAAACTTGAAAAGCCCCGACCACGAGACGTCGCCTTTAAACAGCAGACCCCAGTCATTGTCACCGGCCGAGTGCGCTTCTTCGATCCGCTTTTTCCAGAATGCCGCGCGCATCGTCAACTCGTCCGATTCTTCAATCTGCTTGAAGTCCGGAGGAAGACCTGCGTCCATGGAGCGCTGACGAAGCAAGCGCAGGCAGAACGCGTGGATGGTGCCAATAAAGGCCTGGTCATTGTTCTGCAGGGCGTGGTCGACCCGGATTTTCTCCTCGACCCACATAGCCTCATTCCGATCACTCAACACGTGTTGAATCTCAAGGAGCCGAACAAAGAACCGCTCGCGGAGCTCTGCTGCTGCGCGGTTCGTAAACGTGATGGCTACGATAGAGGCGGGATCCACACCGCTTCGGACCAGCGCGATCATCCGGTCAACGAGAATCGTTGTCTTTCCAGAACCGGCTCCTGCCCGTACTACGATGTTGTGGGTCAAGTCGATGGACGGATCCTGTGCCACAGGGACCGACAAAAGGCGGTCGCCCCTGAGCCGCTCTCGCGACGACTCATCCCCTACCTTGACGATTTGTTGTGGAATGGTCATGGTGTGAGCGACCAATCTTTGAAGAGCTCGACCATGCGGGCATCTCCATGTTCAAACTTCTCCCGCAATTGCTCCTTTCTCTCATCAAGATCCCCACAGACAGGCTCAAAGTCGCACCAGGCACACGCGCCTCCTTTCTGGGCTACCTGAATGAACGCACCGGCGCGATATCGGCGCAGCAGAAGGTCCAACAAGGCAAGTAAGGTTTCCTCAGGAGGCGGCTCTACTGCACTGACCCATCCGGCACCACGACTCGATGTGAATACGTATTCTGATTTCTCCACAACCCGACCTGTCAGGCGAACAGCCGCCAGGGAATAGATCGCCCACTGAAGCTTGGCCTCCAGCGTCTTCAACCGAGCCGGGGCAAACGCTTTCCATGAGCCGGTCTTGTAATCAACGATGACCCAGCTGCCCGAGGTCGTCTCATCAATACGGTCTATACGACCCTTCAACACCATGCGCCCTGAAGCCAGATCAATGTGGACGACCGGCGCCGTCGAGTCATTGGGATCGTGGATTGGAAATTCAACATGCACGGGAGAACGCTCATCTTCCAGGCGACGCTCCCTCCGGAAATACTGTGCTACCGCGTGGGCAAGCTCCTTGTATCGCTGCGCAACCGCCGCCTCTCCACCGCTTTCGGATCGAGCGGCCTGCAAGGACAGGGCCTCGCGAAGCTTCAAGAGCATGCCTTCCTCTTCTTCGGGTCCATTGCCTGACCGCGCCTCCATACGTGATCGGGTATGCTCCTCAAAGAGCCCATGCAGTATCTGACCGGTATCCGAGGCAGACAACCAGTCGGACTGCGCCTTCGGAGCGACAGGGACCTTCAACTCCTTGGCCAGCCAGAATTTGAACGGACAGGAGGCCATCATCTCCAGCTGGGACGCGGAGATGGTGATGGCCGTATCAGACTCCGCAGCGGGCATGTTCACGATGCCATCCCAATCCGTCCATTGATTCGAGCGTCGGGCGGCCAGGGCCTCCAACCCGGATTCAACGCCTTCGAAACGCCGTCCGCGTATTCTTGGGATGTAGGCATCCGCATCATCAAGGTCCCGGATACGATCCGTAGGCTCAAGCGTGTGGAGATCTGCGTGCGCAATCAGCGCCGATGAGGGAAAGAGGGATCGCCCCTCTTCCACATCAAACGCAGGGGCACAAAGTGTCAGGTTTTCACCAATCCGACGTCGTAGCTCTGCAATTCGCTGTCGAACCGAGACAACGGAGGACAGGTCTGTCACGGTCTCCATTCCCGCAATATGCGGCGCCGGCGGCTGCTCTGACCGTGCAACAGCTTTGTCATCCAAGCCCAGCACCCATACATGTGCACGTGGTCCATATCCGGCCTCGTCAAGGGTACAAACCAATACATGGGTTCCAGCGTCCTTCTCTCTTTTTTGGGGTCGGACAAGTAATTCCGACATCCGGGTAGCGAGCCAGCGGGACGACACGGGGATCTCGGGTGCTGTCTGCAGGTCGGCCAAGGCGACCTCAATCTGCTCCCAGGCGGCTGCCCACCCATCGCTTTCGAACCATAGCTGTTTCGTGCTCTTCCTCAGACTGTCCAGCGCTCTCGCCGGCGTGATCAGAGGCGGCCATCGATGGGTCTTGAAGTCCCTGACGAAGGAAAGTGCCTCGGCAATGAGGACTGCCGGAATGTTGCGAAGCTTGGCGGCCTTCCTCAGCGCGTTATCGATTTCCGGTCGATCCAGCATGGAGACGGTGACCGGAAAGGCATCGAGTGCAGCCGCGATTGAATGAGCATCAGGATACCCTCGCAAGGCACCAGAGCGCAGCAGATCAGTCAACAGCAGTGACTCATCCGCACTGTGCATCCATGCGAGCAGCGTGACCACAAATCTCACAAATCGTGTGTGAGCTTCTTCCTGCGCAATCGAGACAGAGATGTTCAAGCGCTTCGCCAGAGCGCGTATGAGCGGCTCGTAGGCTTCCCGGTCCGTTACTGCGAAGACGACATCTGAAACGGCTACGTCGCACGAACGGACATCCTGGAGGGCCATTAGAACCTCCTCGCGACGGGTGGCTGCCTGGAGGATACGCGGTCTCGCTGGTTCATTCCCTCCATACGGGGGCATTCCATCATGCGGTGGTATCCCGGTCCATCCGGCGAGCGCACGAGCTGCGCACGTATCCGGCCAGATCATCTCCGGTGCGCCCAAGAGAGCGCGCCTGCAGCCCTGGCTCAATGATTGGAGCAATGATACCTGTGCCGGTATCAGGGGGGTCTCGGAGGCAACCAGTACGAGTCCCAGATGACGCTCCTCGCTGAACCGGGGTGCCAACGCGGTGGCCTCGGAGAGGATGGCCGCGTTATCGAGCAGACCCGTTTCCTCAAGATAGCTCTCGTAGGAGGCGAAGAGCCCGGCGTACACTTCTTGGGCGCTGCCCTTGGCCTGCTTCCTCACCCACGCCACCGTACGTCCTGCCAACCGGTCTACACCGATGGCTCGGCTCAGCGCCGGAATGGATCGCAAGAATACGCTCGACGCGGGGTGTGTATCCTGCTGAGACAGGAACGCGGCCAGAACACATTCAAGTGCCATGGGAGACACGCTTCGTGCCGCACGTATAGGGTCGAGGGCTTTCAGGACGTGGAAGGCAAGTCCCATGGGTGTCACGGCCTCAAGATTGACCATACCTACACCTGAGCGGGCAACGGCAGTACGAACGGCTGCAGCCGCAGCCGCCGATGGCACCACGACGATTTTCAAGTCAGCCTGATCCTGCACGCCCTCCAACGCGTGGATCAGATACTGCTGAAGGTAATTCGTTTGAGACGACTTCACGGTCAGGCTCGTGCTTTATTGGGGCGATCAGGGGGCCTTACAACGGACTTCAAGGGAAAGCTACAGAATGGGTGTGACATCAGAGTGTCACCCCTTTTGCATTATGTTTGCTCCCCGTACATAATGAATGGAGTCGCAGCCCCCGCCATCGACGGTATGCATTCAAAGGGCGATGTCGTTGCAGTCGCCTGTCATTGATCCTGGCGTCTCTGCGTTCTTAGCCCCCTTTACTTAACACAAGCAGTCGGCTTTTGGACATGAGCAAAATAATGATCGCCTTCGACGTTGAGACCACCGGTCGTAACCCGGATACGGATCAGATCGTGGAATTGTCGATGTGCCTCTACGAGGGCGGAAAGGAGGAAACCTACTACCAACTTTTCAAACCTGATGTACCTATAGCGAAGGGGGCGGAAGCCGTTCATGGTATTTCCATGGCCGATGTCGCTGACAAACCGTCGTTTGGAGAAAAGGCGGACGAGGTCGAGGCTTTCCTGGCTCGTGCCGATGTTATTGTCGGATATAATGTCCGCTTTGACATCCGCTGTGTCGAGAAGGAGTTCGAGCGGATTGGTCGATCCATCGACCTGGTCTCCCGACTCGTCGTCGATCCATTCCGAATCTGGCAGTCACTGGAGCCCAGGAGCCTGACCGATGCCTATCGTCGTTTTGTTGGCGGAGAACTGGAGAACGCGCACTCGGCCGAGGCGGATGTACAAGCTGCCGTCGAGGTGCTTCGTGGTATCCGGCGAACCTTCAACCTGGAGGAAACCACTTGGGAAGAACTGGCTCGCATGACCAACCCTGACAAGGAATATTGGATCGGTCCTTCCAACCATTTCGTGTGGTCTGCCGGCGAAGTCGTATTCAGTTTCGGTAAATACAACGGACGTCCCCTCTTTGAGATTGTCGAGCGGGACGCGGGCTACCTGCGTTGGATCATGAAGGCGGACTTCCCTATGCACGTCCAGAATGTGTGCAAGGGAGCACTCTCGGGCCTGACAGAGCAGGACTTCAATACACGCATCCTGGAACACTATGGCCATCCGCCGGAAGACGCCATGACGGGTCAGGGTGACTGAGGGTCCGGTCGTGCTTCCGGGACCACACGAAAATAGGTTCGCCCGCAACGCTTGGCGCCGTCACCCTGGTTAACGATATTCGATCAAACAACCCTATTGCCATGGACCGTAGAACTGCCATTTCCCGCCTCGGGATCATGCTGGGAGGTACGCTTTCCGCCTCCACCCTCTCCGCGCTCGTCTCAGGGTGCACGGCGCCTCCTGCCGAGGGCTTCGTGCCCCGGCTCCTGACCAAGAACCAACTGAACCAACTGGGTCGCATCGTGGATCTGATCATCCCGGATACGGATACGCCGGGAGCGCGGAAGGCCGGTGTGCATCGCTTCATTGACACCCTCCTGGCTGAATATCTCCCTTCAGCCGAGGCGCGCTCCTTTGCAGGGCGGTTCGACGAGTGGGCCGAGGGTCACGGAGTGGATGATCTGGACGATGAGCAGTTGAAGGACCTTTTGGAATCGGTCGATGGGCAATGGGCATCAGGAGCCGAAGACACGGTGTGGGCCCAGCTCAAATCCTGGACAGTATCCGGGTACTACACATCCGAAATCGGCATGACGCAAGAGCTGCGCATGCTGCCATTTACCGAGGCGCGTATGGACATGCCCCGGTCTGAAGTCGAACGAACCTGGGCTAATTGAGATGAGCACGCAACCGAACGCCCCAGCCCTTCATGTCCGCAAGCCGTTCGACGCCATCGTCGTTGGCTCAGGCATGACGGGCGGCATGGCCGCAAAAGAGCTCTGCGAGAAAGGACTCAAGACGCTGGTACTCGACCGGGGCGTCGCCTTCGAACATGGAACCAGTTTCGTAACGGAGCACAAACCCGCCTGGGAGCTGCCCCGCCATGGGCGTGTGCCCATCGAGGAGCAGAAGACAGAGCAGGCTATCCAGTCGAAGGTATATCTCTACGACGAGGCAACGAAGCACCTGTTTGTCAACGACAGAGAACAGCCTTACGTGCAGGAGAAGTCCTTTGATTGGATACGTGCCAATCAAGTGGGCGGGAGAAGCCTGATGTGGGCGCGTCAAGTGTACCGTTTGGGAGCCCATGATTTCAGGGCAAACCAGGAAGACGGTCACGGTGTGGATTGGCCTATCCGCTATGACGATGTTGCCCCATGGTACGATTATGTGGAGCGCTACATAGGCGTCAGTGGCCAAGCGGAAGGTCTACCCCAAGTGCCTGATGGGCAGTTTCTCCCTCCCATGGAGATGACAGCCATCGAAAAGCACATGAAAGCGCGCGTGGAAGCGGCTTTCCCGGAGCGGCGCATGACCGTGGGCCGCAGCGCTGTCCTTACAAAGCCTCATAACGGCCGGGCAGCCTGTCACTATTGTGGCACGTGCGAGCGGGGGTGCTCAACCCGTTCCTTTTTCTCGGCCGTTTCCGTGTCGCTCCCCGATGCCATGGCTACGGGCAACCTGACACTGCGCTCAGGAGCCATCGTGCACAGTATCATCCACGATCCGAAGACCAACCGTGCTACGGGCGTGCGCGTAATCGATGCCGAAACGCGTGAGATGACTGAGTACCATGCCCGCCTGGTTTTCCTGTGCGCATCCGCGCTGGGAACCACCCAGATCATGCTCAATTCGACCAGTCGCACCTTCCCGGACGGCATAGCCAACTCATCCGGTGTTCTGGGGCGCTATTTGATGGATCATCATATGGGTATCAACGCATCGGGGTTCACCGATGACTTTGACGATCGTTTCTACAACGTCCGCCGACCCAATGGTATCTATATCCCGCGTTTCCGCAACCTGGACAAGGCATCCCGGCGCTCCGACTACGTGCGTGGGTTTGCTTATCAGGGCTCGTCCTGGCGCGCAGGCCCGGGCCGGGGCGCTTGGATGCCTGGTATCGGCGCCGACTTCAAGCATAGCCTCCGGGACCCGGGACCCTGGGAGATGCAACTCTGGGGCTATGGCGAATGCCTGCCCAACTACGATAACCACTGCCGCCTGTCGGAGACAGAAACAGATCCTTGGGGGATCCCGCAGCTTGTCGTAAGTGCAGCCTGGGGCGACAACGAAAAGGCAATGAGGAAGGATTGTGCCGCGTGCGCTGCAGAAATGCTGGAGACAGCAGGCTTCCGGGATGTCTCCGTATCTGACGATATCGAGACGAATCCACCGGGTCTGGCCATCCACGAAATGGGTACGGCGCGCATGGGCAGGGATCCGCGAACAAGTGTGCTCAATGCCTACAACCAAGCACATGACGTACCGAACCTGTTCGTAACGGATGGAGCATGTATGACAAGCAGTGCGGTTCAGAACCCCTCCATCACCTACATGGCCCTCACCGCGCGCGCCGTGGATTACGCGGTGCGGACCAACCCGTAACAGACTTTCCCAGGGGCCCAGCCGAGTCTTATCCGGTCAACAAACGCTGGATAAGCAGGGCGATGGCCAACAGGATGACCACGCCGAGCACGCGTTGGATCGTCCGGGAGGGCCACCGGGACGATCCGTAATGTGAGCCGGCCAATCCAGCCAGGGCCACCGTCACCCCCAGCGGAACCAGCACCTTCCACGGCACATCCGTCCACGAGGCACGTGCCAGGACCCCAGTAACCGAATTGAAGAGGATGAAGACCGCACCCGTAGCTGCTGCCTCCCGCGTCGTGGCCACGCCTGTCATGATCAGGACCGGCACCAGATAGATGCCTCCGCCAATCCCGACCGCTCCCGCTACGAAGCCAAGCACAGCGCCGATGACGAGGGACGCTGCCAGACGAAAAGCCGTGGAGGAAGGAAGATCAAAAACAGGGTCCTTCCACAGATAGATACGCACGGCTACAGCAATCAGTGTCAAGAGGAGGAGGAGCTGGAAGGTGGTCTCCGGCAGTTGCAGGCGCCCCCCGATCCAGGCGGCCGGCACCGATGCCATCAGCAGCGGCAGCAAGACGCGCCATCGCAAGTGGCCATTGCGCAGGAACTGAAACGTTGCGCCTGTCGTGACGACGATGTTCAGCGTCAGGGATATCGTCGGGATCAGCATATAGCTCATGCCAACGATGGTCAGCACAGCCGTGTAGGATGATCCGCCCCCCAGCCCCACGGAGGAATAGACGAAAGCGATGAACGCGAACAGTGGTATGAGGATGAAAAGGTCGGGCTGCATGGGTTGGCGACAGATCAGGGGGTGTGCAAGATAGCGAGTCATGCCCTTGTCGACCCGCCCGGTTGCCATTAGATTTCTCCTCCCCACGTATCCGAATCGAGCCATGCGTTCTGTATTTCTGATTCTTCTTTTCGCCTTTGCCACCCCTGCCCTGGCCACCGATCCCACACCGGAGCCCCTTCCACGCTGGGGATGGGATGCCCACAAGATGGTGTGCGCCATTGCCTGGTGGGACATGGAGGACACCACGCGCCAAGCCGTCAATGACCTGCTGGCCGTCGATGGTCGCTACGACCGGTTCATGGAAAGCTGCCTTTGGGCGGACGAGGTTCGTGGTCGCGAATCGACGTACGATCGGTGGACGACGGCCCACTATGTCAATCTTCCCAGGGGTGCTACCGAGTTTGATATCGAGCGTGACTGCGCCAATACGCTGTGCGTGGTTGAGGGAATCATGGAGTCCAGAGAGACCCTGGCAGCAACGGATGAAGTCAATCGGGAACGGTTGGATGCGCTCCGCTTCCTGAGTCACTTCATTGGTGACATCCATCAGCCAATGCACGCTGGGTATGCCGATGACCGCGGAGGCAATAACACGGATATCACGCTCTTCGGACGCAAGACGAACATGCATGCTGCCTGGGACTACGGACTTATCGAGCATGCAGGCAGTGAGTGGATGGACTTCGCCTCCCGGTTGTATTTCGACATTACGATGGCTGATCGGGCTGAGTGGACCTCGGACGATCCCGGGAGCTGGTCCGAGGAGTCCTTTGAAATCGTGTACGCCAGCGCCTATGACATCGGAGATGGCAATCTGGGCGAAGCCTATTACGAGCGCCACATCAAGCTCATCGAAAAGCGAATCCAGCAAGCAGGGGTACGCTTGGCCGACTGGCTGGATGCGATCGTCGGAGAATGATCACGCGGCGCGGAGACACCGTGTTGTGTATCATCCCATGAACCTCCCCCCCTCCCCGATGCCGCCTTGTGCGTTGATAACCACGTCACAAGGCATGCAGCACATGTAGAAACGGTTACCATCATGACCTTTGCACAGAAGCGGGCCCCATCTTCCCTCGCTCTCCTTTTGCTCATCGTTTTTGCCTCTTCCTGCTCTACACGTCCCGAGCAGAAACCGATGGCTACTGAATCCTACCAAGATCTGGTGGCGTTTTTCGAGGCCTGGCGCGACTATCGCGTGCCTCCGCGGGTGGATGGCGTTCCGGATTTCAGTGCAGCGGCTATTTCGAAGCAGTGGGCCGAATTCCCCGCCTGGCGCGCTGCGCTGGATGCCTTCGATATCGACGACTGGCCGGTTTCGCAGCAGGTGGACTGGCACCTGGTGAATGCCGAACTGAACGGACTGCGTTTCGATCATGAGGTGCTCAAGCCGTGGGAAAGGGATCCGGCCTATTACGTCTATTTCTATCCCTATGACACGGACGTGCCGAATCGGGAAGCGCCCATGATCGAGGGGTCGCTGGAGGTATCCTATTACGACTATCCGCTATCTGACGAGGACGCAGCACACATCGAAGCCGGTTTGCGCGTCATGCCGGCGCTCTACGAAGCCGCCCGCGAAAACCTGACGGGCAACGCCCGAGACCTCTGGGTGCTGGGTATCCGCAGTATCCGTGGGCAGAGCAGCGCCCTGGGGCAATACGCGGAACGCATGGCCTCGGCGCGGCCCGGCATCGCGGAAGCTGCCCTCGAGGCCCGAGCCGCCTCCGACAGCTTTGCCGATTGGCTAGAGGAACAGGCCGATTCGAAAACCGGTCCCTCCGGCGTGGGCAAGGACAACATGACGTGGGCCCTTCAGAAGGTGCACTACCAGCCCTATACGTGGGAGGAGGAAGTCACGCTGGTCAAACGGGAGCTGGCTCGCTCGCACGCTGCGCTCCGACTGGAAGAAAACCGCAACCGGGACCTGCCCGAACTCGAGCGGATTTCGAGCGCTGAGGAATACGACCGAAAGCTGAACGCGGCCGTTGACGAGTACCTCGAATTCCTGGAGGAAGAAGAAATCCTTCCCATGAAGAACTACATGGAGCAGGCCTTGCGGGAACGGATCGGTTCGTTCGAGCCCTTGGAGAATCCTGATGACCTGCGCGGCTTCTTTTCCGAGGTAGGATACCGCGATGAGCTGGCCATGCGCACCCACCACTATCACTGGATTGATCTGGCCCGGATGGTTGAAGAGCCGACCGACTCCCCCATTCGCAACACGCCACTCTGGTACAACATCTTTGATGGACGTGCCGAGGGACTGGCCACGGGCATGGAAGAGATGATGATGCACGCTGGACTCTTTGACGATCGGCCCCGTGGTCGTGAGATGGTCTGGATCCTGCTGGCCCAGCGGGCGGCCCGTGCCTTGGGCGGTCTGTATCAGCACGCGAACCTGATGACGCACGAGGAGGCGGCCCGGTTTGCCGACAAATGGACACCGCGCGGCTTCCTACCATGGGATGGAGGTACCATCCAGAATGAGCAGCATTTCTACCTGCGGCAGCCGACCTATGGAGAGAGCTACGTTATCGGAAAGCTTGAAATCGAGAAACTGCTGGCCGAGTACGCACGCCAACGGCCAGATGACTATACGCTCTATCAGTTCATGGATGACCTGAACGGCGCCGGTGTCATTCCCGTCTCCCTGATCAACTGGGAGCTGAACGGGGATGACTCCGAAATCCGGATGATGATGGACCGGTAGACTTCAGGGGCGGCCGGGAGTGCTCATTACTCTTCGAAGCGTCGGCTTTGACTCGGGCCAATGACCCAACGGAAAGACAGTATGCGGGGAATGGGGTCTGCGCCAAAGACCACCTTGTAATAGTCAGTGATATTCAGCTTCGCCCATCGCCCATCGCGCATTTGGAAGACAGCTGTACGATTGGGTTTGGCAGAAATGGTATGATTTGTGAAGTCATAATTGAACCAACGGGTCTCCGCATCCGTGGGTAACTCTGACGTGCCATCCTCACCTTCAGTATATCCTTCTTCCGGGGCGGCATCGACCGCATCAAACGTGACATCCAGCAATTGGGAGGGTCCATTGAATGTGACGGCCGTTCCCTTGAACGACACATCCCATGCCCCAAAACTGGCTTCCTGCTCTGAGACGACCCGGTTCTCGGAAAGGTTGTAGTAGACCCATCCATCACCAGATACATCAACGTGCTGGGCGAACTGGACATCCTGTGCAACAGTGGGAGCGATGGAGAGCAGGGTGCTCACGAGAAGGGCGAGTACTGTGCGCATGAACTTCAACCAGGGTGATGTTTGAATGGAATCGATACCTTTCGTCAACTGAAAACCGATATTCGAAGGTGATTTCGACGCTCGGTCGTTCCCGTTCGAACCCGACTGAACCGACATGTTCCTCCCCAAGCGCTTCCTCCTGCTGAGTCTTCCTCTGATTCTTGCCGTATTCGCAGGGTGTGACGATCAGCAGCGTCAACCCAACTTCATCATCCTGTTTTCTGACGACGCAGGCTACGCAGACTTCGGATTCCAGGGGAGCCAGCTTATCCGTACACCGCACCTGGATCGCCTGGCGGAGAGTGGCGCCCGCTTTACCAACGGGTACGTGACGGCATCCGTATGCTCCCCCTCCCGGGCAGGGATGCTGACAGGGCGCTACCAGCAGCGCTTCGGGCATGAGCTCAATCTGCCCGGCGTTCCTGATCCCGCCGTGCCGGACTCCCTTCGCGGTTTGCCACTTTCAGAGCGAACCATTGCCGATTGGTTGTCCGATGGCGGTTATGCTACAGGCCTGATCGGAAAATGGCACCTCGGGCTCGAGGACCGCTTCCATCCGACGAAGCGCGGTTTCGACGAGTTCTTTGGAATGCGCAAAGGCAGTGGTCCCTATTACGCCGGGAGCAATGAGACCATCGAAAACGGAATGGACCCCGTGCACCCCGACTCTATCGGATATCTGACAGATGAATTCGGGGATCGTGCCGTTGCGTTCATAGACAAATACAGCGAAGAGCCCTTCTTCCTTTTTGTCTCCTTCACTACCCCCCACACGCCCATGCATGCCCGGGAGGACCTGCTCCCTGCAGAACTGCCGCGGTTTGAAACCGGGGTCAGAGCACGCTACAGCGCCATGATGCAGTCGCTGGATGACAACGTTGGTCGTATAGTGGAAGCGTTGGAGGCGCGAGGTCTGAGGGAGAACACGCTGATATTCTTTGCCAACGATAATGGCGGTGCCATGCCTTTCAATGGCTCGTTGAACGCGCCGCTTCGCGGCGCTAAAGGAACCGCCCTGGAAGGGGGTAATCGTGTGCCCTTCCTCATGTCGTGGCCTGGACATATCCCTCCAGGAAGCGTCATCGACGATCCCGTCATAACGTTAGATGTCCTACCGACCTTCCTGTCCGCGGCTGGACTGACACTACCCGGGGACCGATCACTTGATGGTGTAGATCTGATGCCCCACATGATGGGTCACACGGACGGTGCACCACACGACACCTTGTTCTGGAAGATGCAGTGGGGAGCGGCCGTGCGTGCCGGGGACTGGAAACTGGTCCGAACGCCAGATGGCGAACACTGGTTATTCAATCTGCACGAGGACGTCTCGGAGTCCAACGACCTGAGCGCGTTGCACCCGGACAAGGTAGCTTCGCTACGCCAGGCATTGGAAGCGTGGGAATCCACCCACCCGTCACCCATTTGGCTCATCAACGATGCGTGGCATGCCCGTACGCTGGAGAGGTACGACCAAACCGTTGTTGACGGATTTGTCCGAAAGTGAGCGCTATGCCTCTTCCGAGCCCCACATTGCCATTTGGTGTGCATCGTGATAGTGATGGATCAACTGCCCCCAATCGAAATGTTGGGCGAAGTTCTCCGCCCGGTTTCGCTGCGCAATGCGCTGGCGCTGGCTTTGTTGGCAGAACTTGAACATCATGTCGGCCAATTGCGCTACGGATTCTTCCCGGGGCTTGCCTTTTCGATCCACCACATACAACCCGGCCCGCTGATGTAATCGGCGATATTCTGCAGCATACGCACCAAAACCGGCCAGATCGGAGCTGATGGCTGGAATGCCGAGCGCAAGGGTTTCGAGCGGTGTGTATCCCCAAGGCTCGTAGGACGAGGGAAACACTCCAAGGTGACATCCGCGGATCAACTCCTCGTACTCCATTCCGAAGAGTGGACTGGTTGAGTTCACGAAGTCGGGGTGATAGACAATTTTGACCTTGTCGTGCGCGTTGTTGAACATCTTCAACTCA
>Ga0181567_10000932_pt1 | contig 22274 bp, 24 predicted proteins | sample 101ome_14_FD_133761 | JGI IMG/M metagenome (GOLD analysis project Ga0181567, IMG submission 133761) | Coastal salt marsh microbial communities from the Groves Creek Marsh, Skidaway Island, Georgia - 101403AT metaG (megahit assembly) | ecosystem: Environmental > Aquatic > Marine > Intertidal...
AGATTCAATTATAGCAAAAGGGATGCTTGTAATACTTCTAAGTATTTTTAATAATAGAACACCTGATGAGGTATTGAAGTTTGACACGAAATTATTATTTCAAATGGGTGTTATGGAGTTACTAAGCCCCGTAAGACAACAAGGTCTTGAAGCATTTTTAAATGTTATATATCGATTTGTACAAGAGTGTAAGGAAGCTGATGATGGGGTATGAGAGTTTAAAAGAAAAAATTATTGAAAAACTTCGAGAAATTTATGATCCAGAGATCCCTGTTAATATTTATGATTTGGGTTTGATTTATGGGATAGAGTGTCAAAAACAAGGTGAAATAACAGAGTGCCTCATAACAATGACACTTACATCTGCTGCATGTCCAGTGAGTGAGAGTTTAGTTGATCAAGTAAAAAATATTCAGTATTTAATTGAAGATGAGGGGATTTTACAACTCTATCCAGAACTTGTTTTTGATCCACCTTGGAATCAAGATAAAATGAGTGAGGATGCCAAGTTAGCATTAGGTATGCTTTAATATGGGTAAAAATCTACATTTAAGCTAGACTTATACGAGGTATAATATAATAAACATTATTCTTTTTTCACTAAGGGGATGCAATGGTAAAAGTATTTATACTCGTTGCAAGTTTATTTTCTCTAAGTCTCTTTGCACTTGAAAATAGTTTTGGATCTCATGGGTATTTCAGAGTACAAACCTCTTTGCAAGATCAAAAAGAGAGAGTCTGTTTCAAAGTTCCAGGTGCAGGTTCTAAATATAGACTTGGAAATGAATGTGAAACATGGGGTGAACTCTCACTCTTTCATGAGATGAATTTAGACAATGGAGTCAAAATTCATACCGAAATCTTACCCGTATTTCTCGGCGCCAATAATGACAAAGTTGATTATTTAAGAACGGATGGTTTGTATACAGAATTTTTTAATCTTTTTGATAATACTGCATCTTTCTGGATAGGACGACGTTGGTATAAACGTTATGACTCTCATATGACTGATTATTTCTTTTTCAATATGAGTGGGGATGGTTTTGGTGTTAATAATCTTGAACTCTCAGGAGTAAAACTCTCTTATAGTTTTATGTTTAATGAAGTAGATCCAGCACAGATTGTAGAGGATGAAAAAGTACTTTTTACAAGTCATGATCTTCGTTTAAGTCGTGAACAAGAGAACTCTGAATTTACCCTGTTTTTAAATTATATGCAACTTGATGGAAGAACATTTCAAAATTCTCAGACAATTGACAAGTTAGATGGATACACGATAGGTCTTACGTACAAAGATAAAAGCTTATTTCAAAAGCTTTTTGAAATGCAAGGATCTAGTACAACAGGAATTTTTTACGGTAGATCTTTAGCCAAAGGTGCAGGTTCGTATTCACCATATCTTCAGGAACCTTTAGTTGAGAGCCTTATAGATCAGGGTAGTAGTATTGAGAGTTCTAAAACTTGGAGGTTTATTAATTATAATGACCTTCAAAATAGTGTTTGGGGATTGATGAGTAATTTGGTTTACGAACTTAAAGACGACAGCAGTTTTTCAGCTACAAAGCAGGAATGGCTTTCTTTAGGAGTAAGGCCATATTGGTTCTATCATAAAAATGTACGTGTATTATTTGAACTTGGCTACGATACTCTTAAGGATGAACTTCAATCAAAAAGATATTCTCTCACTAAAGCAACTCCTGCAATTGAGTTTGCACTTGATAAAGGGATTTGGGAACGTCCTGTTCTTCGTTTGTTTTATACATATGCTAGATGGAATGAAGATGCAAAAGGGCAGATTGGAACTGCGTATTATGCAAATAAAACATCAGGCTCAAATTTGGGAGTGCAACTTGAGTATTGGTGGTAAATATAAAAAAATAATTGCTAGGAGGCTAGGGTTGTGACACACAAAGTTCATATTTTTTTCATTTTATTTTTACTGATTTTTAATGTTTCTTTGTCCGCAAATCAAAGTGAGCATAAAAAAAGATTAGTATATATTGTGTCTGATTTAAGTATCCCGTTTTGGGAGATAATGAATCGGGGAGTTTTGAATAAATCTAAAGAGTTAGGGTATCAACTCGAAGTTTTTAGCTCTGATAATAGTCCTAAAAAAGAGTTGCAATTTACCATTAAAGCTATTCGAGAAAAAGTTGATGGGATTGTAGTTTCACCAACTGGTTCATCTGCGTGTACAACAATTTTAAAATTTGCACAAGAAGCGAATATTCCTGTTGTTATTTCTGACATTGGTACAGATAGTGGTAAATATGTCTCTTTTGTATCCTCAGATAACTTCGATGGTGCATATCAGATAGGAAAAGTACTTCGTAAAGAGATGCTTAAAAGAGGGTGGGAAAACAAAAAAGTAGGCATTGTAGCTATTCCTCAAAAAAGGCTTAACGGGCAGCTTCGTACATCTGGTTTCATGCAGGCACTACGTGAGATTAATATTCAAGGTGCAGGTTTGGAACAACAAGTAAGTTTCTCGATGGAGGAAACATACAGACTTAGTAGAAAACTAATAGAGAAAAACCCAGACTTAGGAGCATTATGGTTACAAGGTTCGGATAAGTATGAAGCTGCTTTGCAAGCGATCGAAGATACGCAAAAAGAAGGAAAAATCCTCCTATTAACATTTGATGCAGAACCAGAGTTTTTGGAACTAATTAAAGAAGAAAAGCTGCTTGCTTCAGCGATGCAACAACCATATCTTATGGGAGAGGAAGCGGTTATCGCTATGGATAAACATTTAAATGGAAAAAAGGTTGAACAAAACATTCAATTAAATGTTTTGCCAGTTTCTAAAGAAAATATTGACAAAGAAATACATACAATCAAAAGGAATGTCCTTGGTATTGAATGATCAGCTAAATAAGAATTCTATATATTTTAATCTTATTATTATCATTGTAGGTACTGTTTTGCTTGTGATGTCAGCTCACGCATTTTTGCTGTATCAGGAAAAGAGGTCTGAAATGGTTTCTGAAATTAAAGAAAGCTCGAAGTCTAAAATCAACATCATGAATAAAAACATAGCGAAATTCATTGAATCATATTCTGTAAATGAATATGAAAAATTTATTTTGCATCATATGAATGATAAGAATGTTGTTGGTATTGTTGTTGAAGATTATAATATGGGAAACATATTGGGAAAAGAGGCTTATATTACAGGAAAAGTAAAAGATAAAACAAAAGGGATTTTGGACTATAAAAGTGAAGACTCTTTTCACCGTTTTATACTTGATGAAAGCTATCATGTTGATACAGAAGATATTTATAGTCAAGATGAAAGTGTGATTGGCAAGATTTCTATTTATAGTACTGATTATTATATAAATATGGCAAAAAATGAGATTATAGTTCGTACGCTTTCTCAGGCTCTTATTATCTCCTCTGTGCTTATTTTATTTTTAATCATAAACATTCGAAATGTTGTCTTGAAACCTATCTCTTCAATGATTTATACGATTCAACATAGTGGACGAAATGGAATTCCATTAAATAAAATTTTCATTAAAGGCTCTTATGAAGTTTCTGTTCTAGCGAAGACTATAAATGCAATGATCGATTCTATTAAAAGTACACACAAAGAACTAGAAGAGCAAAAAGCTGAACTGATTGCACAAAAAGATACATTACATTATCAAGCCCATCATGATGCACTTACAGGTTTGGCAAATCGTGTTTTGTTTTATGATCGACTTGAACATGCCATTGAAAAATCTAAAAAGCTTGATTCGAAAATTGCAGTTTTATTTATTGATTTGGATCATTTTAAAGAGATTAATGATTCTGTGGGGCATGATGTGGGTGATGATGTACTTGTTGAGGTCTCTTCAAGACTTCAAAATGTTATCCGTAAACAAGACACTCTTTCTAGGCTAGGAGGAGATGAGTTTACAGTTCTTCTAGAAAACATTGTAAGAAGTGAAGATGTTTCATGGATTGCTTCAAAAATATTAGCAACGCTTCAAGAAGCAGTAAAAATAGATGATAAGTCATTTTTTATCTCTAGTAGTATTGGGATTAGTATCTATCCTGATGATGGTGAAACATCTATAGATCTTCTAAAATATGCAGATGCTGCTATGTATAAAGCAAAAGATGAGGGGAGAAATAATTTTCAATACTACAGCAGTGATATGACAGAAAAAGCTTTTGAGAGAATTATGCTTGAAACAAATATCCGTCAGGGTCTTGAAAATGAAGAGTTTGTAGTGTACTACCAACCTCAAATTGATGGAACAACTGATACTATGATAGGGATGGAAGCACTCGTACGATGGAATCATCCAAGTATGGGGATTGTTTCACCAGCTAAGTTTATGCCTGTAGCGGAGTCTTCAGGTTTGATAGTTAAAGTAGATAGATATGTTATGAAACATGCTATGCAACAAGTTTCAGATTGGTATGCTCAGGGGAAAAAACCAGGCGTAGTATCTCTAAATCTTTGCATACAACAACTCCAACAAAAAGATTTTTTTGAGGTTTTAAAATCTTTAATGATTGAGACACAATGTAAAGCAGAATGGATTGAACTTGAAGTAACTGAAGGGCAAGTTATGACCCGGCCAGAAGAAGCTATTAAAATTCTTCAAGAAATTAGTAATTTGGGGATACGATTGGCAGTTGATGACTTTGGTACAGGCTACTCCTCATTATCATATTTAAAGCGTCTTCCTATAGATAAATTGAAAATTGATCAATCGTTTATTCGTGATCTACCAGATGATGAAGAAGATATTGCTATATCTAAGGCTGTGATTTCTCTAGCTGAAAACTTGAATTTGAAGATTATTGCAGAAGGTGTTGAAACACAAGAACAAAAAGAGTTTTTAGTTGAAAATGGATGTAGTTTGATTCAAGGCTATCTTTATTCTAAGCCAATTCCAGCTGATGAACTTCAAAAAGAGTTTTTGAGTTAAGTATATAGGAAGCAAATTTTTTTTGATAAGATCATTAAAACTTTTAGAACTTTAGATTATTGCTTGTTTTAAGAATTTTTGAGAATAAATGGTGTTCGAGAGAGGATTTGAACCTCCGACCACTTCGATGTCAACGAAGTGCTCTACCCCTGAGCTACCCGAACAAGTAATTCATGTGATGAATAAAAAAGATGAGAATTATATCAAAGAAATCTTAAAATTATTTTCGATAATTTTTATCAAAAGATAAAATTTTATTTTTAGAGTAAGTCTGTATATTTATACTTAATTTATGTTTTGTATGTGTATAATTTCAACATTTAAAAAAAAACTTGAAGAGTTAATTATGAAGATAGCCCAGCTAGAAGAATTAGGACTTAAGGATATCGGTCAGGTCTTTCACAATCTAAGTTATGAAGAGTTGATTGAGCACGAATTAAAAAATGGTGAAGTAGAACAAACAAAAAAAGGTGCAACGGCAGTAGATACGGGAATATTTACTGGACGTAGCCCAAAAGATAAATACTTCGTCGATAGAGACCCTTCAAACAAGTATATAGCTTGGGGTGATGTCAATCAGAAGGTTTCTGAAGATGTTTTTAATGAGCTTCTAGAGGTGGCACAGGAACAACTCTCAGGTAAAGATCTATATGTCACTGATGTTTTTTGTGGTTCAAGTGTTGCTTCAAAACGTTCTGTACGTTTCGTTTCAGAGATCGCATGGCAATCACACTTCGTAAAAAATATGTTTATCCGACCTACTCCACCAGAACTTGAAGTTTTCCAATCTGATTTTGTTGTACTTAACGCTTGTAAAGTTGTAAACAAAAAATGGGAAGAACATGGACTTAACTCTGAAGTTTTTGTACTTTTTGATGTTGAAAACAACATTGCCATTATTGGTGGTACATGGTACGGTGGTGAAATGAAAAAAGGGATTTTTTCAATGATGAACTACTGGCTACCACTTGAAGGTAAACTTCCAATGCATTGTTCTGCAAATGTTGGTGAAGCTGGAGACACTGCACTGTTTTTTGGTTTAAGTGGAACTGGTAAAACTACTTTAAGTACAGATCCACATCGTGCACTTATTGGTGATGATGAACATGGTTGGGATAATTATGGTGTTTTCAACTTTGAGGGTGGATGTTATGCAAAAGTTATCAATCTCGATGGAAAATCTGAGCCTGAAATTTATAATGCTATTAAAACGAATGCTCTTTTAGAAAATGTTGTGATGTACGGTGAAGGTGAAGTTGATTATGAAGATTCATCTAAAACTGAAAATACACGTGTTTCATATCCGATTGAACATATTGAAAACCATGAGAAAACTCTTATGGCAGGACATCCAAAAAATATCATCTTTTTAACAGCAGATGCATTTGGTGTACTCCCTCCAGTCTCGAAACTAACGCGTGATCAGGCAATGTACTACTTTTTAAGTGGATATACTGCAAAAGTTGCTGGAACTGAACGTGGAATCACAGAGCCGGTGGCTACATTTAGCGCATGTTTTGGTGAAGCTTTTTTACCACTCCATCCAACTGTCTACGCAAAACTTCTTGGTGAAAAGATTGACCAACATGAAGTAAATGTATATCTTGTAAATACAGGATGGACTGGTGGAGCTTATGGGGTTGGTAAACGTATGAGCATTAAGGATACACGTGCATGTATAAACGCTATTTTAGATGGTAGTATTAAAGAGTGTGAGTTTGATGTAACAAAAACTTTCAGACTTCAAGTTCCTAAAACATTAGGCGATATTAAACCGGAAGTCTTAAATCCACGTAATGCTTGGGCAGATAAAGAACTTTTTGATAAAACCAGAGATGAGCTTGCTGAGATGTTCATCGAAAATTATAAAAAATATCAAGATGGAGATCATCCAGACTATGCTCCATACGGACCAATAGTAGGAAGCTAATTCTTAGCTTCTTGCTTCCTTAACCTCTTTTTCTCATACCTTTAAATTACCAATATTGTTTTTGGATATCTGTACCGTTGTCTTTATATTTGTTTATATTTAAAACTTCATTTATTCCAAACAGAACTACAAATGTAAAATTTGTGAGAACAAAGGAAACAAGGAGAAGTTTTTTAATTTCATCAACTTTTTTTCTTTGTGGCACTTTCCATATAGAACCATAAGCTTCCAGCAAAAAAGACAAGAAGCAAAGGAGCAATCCAAGGCTTTTCACCAATAAGTTCTGCTAACCTTACAAGTGGCCCACCTGAGTAATATGCTCCAAGTCCTACAACTAAAGCCCATACTCCAGCACTCAAGACATTTAAAAAGGCAAACTTCTTAAAATCATATTTTGTAAGACCAATTGCGATAGGTATAAGTGTTTTTATACCGTATATGAATTTTTGAATCAGAATTATCCAAGAACCATATTTTTTCATCATAACATGGGAAAGAGCCAACTTTCGTCTGTGTTTTCGAAGTCCTTCCATCATCATTGATTTTTGGTACCTTGCCATATAAAATAGCATGATATCGCCTAGTGCATTTGCAATAAAAGCGATACTAATAGAAAGCGTAATATCCATCTTGCCCATATATGAAAGAACTCCGGCACCAAGAAGTGCTACAAAACCTCCACCTAAAGAGTATAAAAATAATCCAATATAGCCATAAGTAGCTAAATTGCTAAACGTGTCTTCCATAATTTTAATTCCTATAGTTGTTTAATTTTTGCGATCTCATCACGAAGCCGAGCCGCTTCTTCAAAGTTTAGTTCTTTTGCAGCTTGTTTCATTTGTATCATTAGTTCTTTGACAATTGCTTTTCTTTCTGAAGCTGGCATTTTATCAACTTTTTTATGTTTTTGGTAGAGATTACCATGTTCTTCGAGTTTTAGATTTTCATCGAGCTTTCTAATAGTAGTTTGAGGTGTAATCCCATGGACTTGGTTGTGTTTCTCCTGAAGTTCTCTTCTTTTAGTTGTAGTATCAATTGCTCTTTGCATAGATCCAGTGATTTTGTTTGCATAAAGTATAACTCTTCCATTTGCATTTCTAGCACCTCTACCAATTGTTTGTATCAAAGATGTTTCACTGCGTAAAAATCCCTCTTTATCGGCATCTAAAATTGCTACAAGTGATACTTCTGGTAGATCAAGACCCTCACGAAGCAGATTTATACCAATAAGCACGTCAAATTCACCAAGGCGTAAAGATCGAATAATTTGGTTTCTTTCAATTGTATCTATATCTGAGTGCATATATTGAACTTTAATGCCAAGATCTGCTAAATACTTTGTTAGAGCCTCTGCCATTTTTTTTGTAAGTACTGTTATAAGAACACGTTCATCTTTAACAACTGTTTTTACAATTTCGTCGTGTATATCTTCCACTTGGTTTGTAGAACTTTTTACTTCAAGAACAGGATCTAGTAAACCAGTTGGTCTGATAATTTGCTCAGCTTTAACTGCTGAAATCTCTAGTTCATAATTTGCAGGCGTAGCAGAGACAAAAAGATAATGAGGTGCTTTGTTGATATATTCATCAATCTGAAGTGGACGATTGTCCAAGGCTGAAGGAAGACGAAAACCATACTCCACTAAAACCTCTTTTCTTGCTCTATCTCCAGCGTACATTCCACGGTATTGTGGGAGGGAAACATGGGACTCATCAACTATAACCAGATATTCTTTATTGTTTTGAGCGAAATAATCCAAAAGTGTAAAAGGTGCTTCACCAGGTTTTTTGTCTGTAAGAAGTCTAGAGTAGTTCTCAACACCTTTACACATTCCTGTGGTCTCAAGCATCTCTAGATCAAATTCAACTCTTTGTTTAAGCCTTTGGTATTCTACAAGTTTGTTTTCTTTTTGAAAAAAATCAAGTCTTTCATCTAGCTCTTCTTCGATACGTTTTATCGCTAGTGCCATTTTTTCTTGACGGACACTAAACTGTGATGTTGCATAAATAGTAAAGCTTTTATGTTCTTCTAGTTTTTTGTTGTCAATCACTTCAAAGGTATATATTGCTTCTATTTCATCTCCAAAAAACTCTATACGAATCGCTTCTTGCTCAAAATAGGGTGGATAAATATCAAGACTTTCACCATTGACACGAATATGCCCTGAATCAAAATAGGTGTCATTACGTGTATATCCCATCTCCACTAATCTGTAAAGCAGTTTTTTTTGTGAAATCTCATCTCCAACTTCAAGTGCTTGAACCATGTTGAGATACTCTTCAGGATCTCCCAGACCATAGTTTGCAGAAACAGATGCAATCACAATAACATCATCGTAAGAGAGAAGGTTTGCAGTTGAAGAGAGTCTCATCCTCTCTAGTTCATCATTAATCGCTGAATCTTTCTCTATGAAAAGATCTTGCCTTGGAATGTATGCTTCAGGCTGATAGTAATCGTAGTATGATACAAAGTACTCAACATGATTCTCTGGAAAAAATTGCCTAAACTCAGAGTATAGCTGGGCTGCTAGAGTTTTGTTGTGGGTCATAATAATTGTTGGCATCTGCACCTTTTCAATAATGCGAGCCATAGTATGAGTTTTTCCTGAACCTGTAACACCTTCAAGTGTTTGGTAACGATTTCCATCAAGAACAGATTTACTTAAAGTTTCTATAGCCTGTGGCTGATCCCCAGCAGGTTGATATGGTGAATGGACTTTAAACTCTGTTTTTTTCATTGACGGAATTATAACGAAAAGCTTTTAAGAGCAAGACAAGCTTCTTTGTATAGTATTTCTTTTAAGATTACAGAAGGATAAGGGTATGGGTGGTTTTGCTGGAGGTGATGAAGCAGGGTATTGGGAAGATTCAAAAATATTTTCTGTGAACTCTCTCTCTAAAACTTCAAAAATTTCTAGTTTTCAAAAGAAAACCACTATGGAGTTTAGATCTTCAGCTAAAGGCTCTTTTACTATAGAGGGCCTTGATATTTATGAGATTCAATCTCACATATTTTATCGTGCATTACAGGAACTAATGAGTCTAGTCCAAGATGATGAGATTGAAGATTTTGTATCTCAACATACACTTATTCTTCAAAAAGATTCTGAAGATGTCATGGAGTTTTTGTGTTTGCTTCGTGAAGAGTGTTTACTTCTGTTGAGTAATGAGGAGCTAGAAGATATCATTGCCAAGATATCTTAGCAATTAACCAGCACTCACAGTTTGGCCATTGAGTGTTTGGGTCACATGAATAATATCTCCAGTTTGTTTTATAAGAGCTTCACCAAAGTCTCCAGTTGCACTTGAGTAGTATCTAAATGATAGTGTTCGAGTGAGGCCATTTTGAGAATCTTTTGCTAGTTTAAAGCCAAGATTTGTGTAATGTTCTATACATTTATCAATTGATTCAAAAGAGATTGAGCATTTTGGTGTTTCTTTAGGAAGTTCTTCTTGTTTTTGATCATCTTGCAAGCTTTCTTTGTATTTTTTTGCTTTATCTTCACTCTCTTGTGTTGCGAGTTTAATTTGAATTTGACTGTTGACTAGTTCATAAGAGATTCTTTGTCCAACAGAGGGCTCAGTTTCAGTCTCCATCCACTCACTTTTTGAAAACTCTTTACTTTCACCGTCGCCTATCATAACAAGGCCGTTGCCTGATTCTTGGTCGTATTGATAAATCATACCCGTATAGATCATTACAAATCCTCTTAGTGTAATTTGATTGCTATTCTAACTATATTTTCTTAAGATTTTTAATCACTTTAGTTAATAAAAATAGAATTTAATACTTATGCTACTTAGGTGGCAGAACTTATTTCGAAAATTTTTTATACTTTCAGTGTAAATAAAAAATATAGATATCTCTTAGATATCAAAACAAGGAGTTTATTATGTTCGTAACAAGTTATCGTCCAGTGAGACAAATGAGAGATTTTAGACGTGGGTTTGATTTTTTAAACTCAATGATAGACACAATGTCACAAGAAAAAGACCTTGTCATGCATAAAGATTTTTCACCGAGTATCAATACAAGGGAAGGGGAGTATGCATATCATGTTGAGGTAGATCTTCCAGGTGTTAATAAAGAAGATGTAACTATTGAGATTGAAGATTCAAAACTTATGATCAAGGGAGAAAGAAAAGTTAAAGAGGAGATTAAAGAGGAAAATTACTACCGTGTTGAAAGTAGTTTTGGCTCTTTTTCTAGATCTTTTGCACTGCCAGATGATGTGGATCATGAAAATATTCATGCAGAATCTAAGGATGGGGTACTTGAAGTTGTATTGCCAAAGCTTGAGAATGCTCAAGTTGAAAAAGTGAAAAAAATTGAGATCAAATAAGGAGGTGTATTATGGATATCGTAAAAAATGTAAAGGAGGTAGGAACTGAAGCTCAAAAAGGCTTAGAAAAAATAGGTGTCAAGGTTGCTGATACCTTTGATAATCTTGTATCCTACTTACCTTTTTCAAATATAGCGAAAAAAGAGAATAGTAATTACCATTTAGAAGTGGATCTTCCAGGTGTTGATAAAAATGATATTGAGATTAAAGTTGAAGATGGAATATTACGAGTTAGTGCTGTGAGAAAGTACAAAAATGAGCTCACTCGTGATAATTATTATGTTTGTGAAAGTGTTTTTGGTAAGTTTGAACGAAGTTATGTGCTTCCAGATACTGTCAATACTGAAAAAGTTGATGCGAAATTCGATAGTGGAGTGCTCAGTATTGAGCTTGAGAAAACACAAAAAGCAAAACCTAAAAAAATTAGCATAAAATAATGAAACAATTAATCATTTTGTATTAAGATACTGTATGGAAAAAGCAGTATCAGAGCCTTTAAATTCTCAACAACTTATTTTACAAGAGGTGGATAACCTTCCTCTTGTAGCAAAAGAACAAAAAAAACTTTTTTTCAAAAAAGGTGAAGACCCACTCAACAGTGTAGATACTCAAAAATACTTTTATTTTGTAATGAGTGGGAAAATAAAAATATTTCAAATAGATTTTCACAGCTCTAAGGAACAAATTTTATATCTCCTTTCTCGAGGAGATATGTTTGATGTTGTGTCACTTTTAGATGGATCAGAACGACATTATATTTCAGAAGTATTGGAAGAGACAGAGCTTATTCAAGTACCACTTGAGAGTATTGAGCAAATGATTCTAGAAGATCCACAATTTCGACAATTTTTTTACTCATACCTTGCTCAGCAACTTAGATCAATGGAAGAACTGGCTGTAAGTCTTTCATTTTATGATGTATATCAACGAGTTTTACAGCTTTTTACACGTTTCACAAAGATGGATGGAGATAAGCCTGTCTTAAAAGTGATTGATAACCTTAAACATGATGATATAGCTTCAATGGTTGGAACTGTTAGAAAAGTTGTGAACCGAACTTTACAAAAATTAAAAAGTGATGGTGTAATAGAACTGGGTAGAAAAAAGATTGAGCTTAAAAATTTTCAAAAAATACTTGATAAATTAAATGTATAGGTATTTAAAGAAAGTAACTCATGTAGAAGAGTTACTTCATGGGTGTGCTAGATAACTAGAAGTCACCTTTAGCTGCACGAGCAGGGATCTCTTCCATAGCTTTTTTCACACTTAAACCAAGTTCAAGCATCTCTGGAGGTAGTGGGTGCCCACCATGAATTGCAAGTGTCATCTCCATTGTAACAAGTTTTCTAACTCCATTGCCATACTCTACTAAGATGATTCTACAAGGCATAAAACCACCAAAAAATCTTGAATGGTTTAAAAATATTTTCGCAATATGTAATGAACAAAGTGAGAAGATTCTTGCATGTTTTACTTCGTCATTTGCAGCATCATCTTTCGTGTACATTTTGATATCACCAGTAACTCTCATGTTGTACTCTTCAGCCAAAGCTTTTATAGATTCTGCAACATCTTCATTTTCAATGTCTCCAGCAACTTCGAAGTCTAACATCATAGCTTTTGCAGGATCTCCATTTTCTAAAACTTCATCAAACATGGCCATATATGCTGGAAGCGCTCCAGAATCAAGTTTAGAGACTTTTTCACCAAACATCACACCAGCAACAATTCCTCCTAAGAGAACAATTGCACCAATAAAAGCGAGTAGATTTTTTAACATTTTATTTTCCTTTTTATGCACAGTTTAATTTCGGAATTATACAATAATAATATAAAACTAGCATTATATTTATAACTAAAAACTATAAAATGAAAATGAAAAAACGTTTGTTTGAAATTTATAAAAAAAGATTTAAAATAAACTTGTTTAAGCTAAGTTTGATATAATTACCTGATTAAATTAAAAAACAGGAGCTATGATGGCACTTATAGACGATATTAAAGAAGTAGTTGTTGAACAATTGAGCGTAAACGCAGATGAAGTTAAAGATGATGCGAAATTTGTGGAAGATTTAGGTGCGGATAGTTTAGATGTTGTTGAACTAGTTATGGCTCTTGAAGAAAAATTTGATATTGAAATTCCTGATGATGAAGCAGAGAAAATTCAAACATTAAATGACGTTGTTGCTTACATAGAAAGCAAATAAGTGGCTAAAGACTGAGAGTTAATTCTCAGTCTTTCTTAATTGAAGTATTTTTATAAGTTAGTTTTGACTGGGTTTTAAAAGTACTTACACATTTTTTAGGGAGAAACAATATATGAGAAGAGTAGTTGTAACTGGTCTTGGGATGATAAATTCTGTTGGTAACGATAAAGAAAGTTCATTTAAAGCTATTTGTGATGGCGAATGCGGAATTGATACTATCACTATTTTTGACCCTGAAAATTATAGTGTAAAAATTGCTGGTGAAGTAAAAGATTTTGATCCTTCAACTGTAATGGCGGCTAAAGAAGTAAAAAAAGCAGACAGATTTATTCACCTAGGATTAAAAGCAGCTCAAGAGGCTATGCAAGATGCTAATTTACCTGAAGACACAGATATGACTAGGTTTGGTATCTCTGCAGGTTCTGGTATTGGCGGGTTACCATCAATTGAAAAGAACTCTATAATTTTAAGTGAAAGAGGACCTAGAAGAATATCTCCATTTTTTATTCCTGGAGCATTAGTGAATATGCTTGGAGGGTTCGTTTCTATAGAGCATGGAACTCAAGGGCCAAATCTTTCATCTGTGACAGCATGTGCTGCTGGAACTCATGCGATTAGTGAAGCAGCTAAAACAATTATGTGTAATGGTGCTGAGCAGATGTTGGTTGTTTCTGCAGAATCAGCAATTACAGGTGTTGGAATTGGTGGTTTTGCAGCTATGAAAGCACTATCAACAAACAACGAAAATCCAAAAAGTGCTTCTCGTCCATTTGACGCTGATCGAGATGGATTTGTAATGGGCGAAGGTGCGGCAGCTCTAGTTTTGGAAGAGTATGAGTCAGCAGTTGCACGTGGAGCTACTATTTATGGTGAAATCATTGGATTTGGTGAAAGTGGAGATGCAAATCATATAACTACACCATCTCTTGATGGACCAGCTCGAGCAATGAAAGCAGCATATAAAATGGCTGGAGAGCCTAAAATAGACTATGTAAATGCTCATGGAACATCTACACCTATTAATGATAAAAACGAAACAGCAGCTGTGAAAGAATTACTTGGAGGTACAGACAACTGCCCTCCAATGAGTTCTATAAAAGGTCAAATTGGTCACTGTTTAGGTGCAGCTGGTGGGATAGAGGCAGTTACTTGTCTTATGGCAATGAGAGATGGAGTTATCCCTCCTACAATCAATTACACAACTCCTGATGAGAATTGTGATCTTGACTATGTAACTACTGGTGCAAGAAAAGCAGAATTGAATGTATGTATGAGTAATTCATTTGGTTTTGGTGGCACAAACGGTGTTCTCATATTTAAAAAAATCTAAATTAAGGATGTAATTTGGCTACATATTTAGATTTTGAACAAAAGATCAAGGTTATACAAGAAAATATAATCTCTGCTCAGGTTCGTCATAATGAAAGTGAGATAGAAAAATATCAAGCTGAACTTGATAAAGAGGTCACAAATACATATGGTAGCTTGACAGATTTTCAGAAACTTCAGCTAGCACGCCATTTAGATCGTCCTTATGCACTTGATTACATCAACCTGATTATGCGAGACAAATATGAGATCCATGGCGACAGACATTTTCGTGATGATGAAGCAATGATTTATTATATCGGATATATTGGAGATGAAAAAGCTGTAGTTATTGGTGAACAAAAAGGGCGTGGTACTAAAAATAAGATTCGAAGAAACTTTGGTATGCCTCATCCTGAAGGGTATAGAAAAGCTCTTCGTGCAGCTAAACTTGCTGAAAAATTTAATTTACCTCTTCTTATGCTTGTAGATACTCCAGGTGCATATCCTGGTCTAGGCGCTGAAGAAAGAAATCAATCAGAAGCTATTGCAAGAAATTTATTGGAATTAGCAGAACTTGATACGCAAACTGTCTCGATAGTAATCGGTGAAGGTGGTTCTGGTGGAGCTCTTGCTATTGGTGTAGCAGATAAGTTTGCAATGATGCGATACTCTGTTTTTTCAGTTATTTCACCAGAAGGGTGTTCAGCTATTTTATGGAATGATCCTAAAAAAGTTGAAGCTGCTACAAATGCCTTGAAAATTACAAGTAGTGACTTAAAAGATTTAGATCTTATTGATGATGTAATTAATGAACCACTCATTGGTGCACATAGAGATAGAGATGCAAGTGCTCAAGCTATCTCTGATTATTTCTTAGAACAAGTTACAAAACTTCGTGAAATGGGTACTGAAAAAAGAATGGAAGCTCGTTACAGTAGACTAACGAGTATGGGAGCTTTTGCAGAAGAATAATTATAGATTTCTATAATTCAGTCTGTTTTTGAACTTTTATAGTTCCTTTGTCTTCATCTTTAATTAGAGGATCAATTTTTGGTCTTTTTTTCCTAGGTGCTTCTCTTGAAAACTTTATAAGATCTTCAACATTGTTGACACTTTCATTCATCGATTCTAGCGATAGCTTTACAAGTTCATATGTTGTTACAACATCACTCATTGCTCTATGATGTGAAGCGTTAGGATTTAATTCAAATATCTCATTTAAATAGGATAAACCATATCTGTAAGAAACAATACTTCGCTCAGCTAATGCAAGTGAACAAAGTGTTCTGTTTAAAAGTGGTTGTAGTCCAACTTTTTCAAGAGATGCTGAAATAAATGAATAATCAAATTTTACATCATGCGCAATAAAAATAGTATTACCTAAAAAAAGTTTAAATTCATAGAGTACTTTTTTTAAAGAAGGAGCATTAAGAGTATCGTTCACGCTTATTCCTGTAATCTCTGTAATATGAGGATTAATTTTAGAACATTGAACTAAAGACTCAAAAGAGTCTATAATTTTTCCGTCTCTAATCTTTAAAGCTGCAATTTCGATGATTTGATGTTTTTCTATCTTAGAACCATTTGTCTCAATATCTACGATACAAAATTCAACTTCATCAAGTGACATAAATTTTGTGTTGAAATAATAATAGCCTTTGTGTTTGATAATATCTAAACCTTGAGAACGCCAAAGCTCAAGTGTAAAATCTAAACTATGTGTAATTTGCTCTTTAAGTCTCTCTAGTGGTAAGCCTCTTGAGGAAAGCTTGGAGACACTTTTTTTATCAAGTGGAAAATGTTTAGCAAGCATTTGTTATGAAATCTTTTATCTTTTTATGATCTTTTATACCGTAAGACTTTTCTACGCCACTACTTGTATCAACACCATAAAAGCCATATTTTTTGATAGTTGAAACATTTTGGGGGTTTAGTCCCCCTGCTAGAATTATTTTAGAAGTGTCGATTCCATCAAACCATTCGATATTAATTCTTTTACCTGAACCACCATATGCTTCACAGTAGGCATCTACGAGTTTATATTCATTTGGATATTTTAAAATCTCTTCTTGTGTTTTTGCACGTATTACTTTTATATGTGGAATGGTCAGTTCCGAATATAAATGCTCATCTGCATCAAAATGAATTTGTGCAAGTGTTGCTCCAACTTCTAAACAGGTCTGATTAATGGTTTGTGCATCAACATTTACAAATAGTGCAACTTTTTCAATAAAAGGTGGTAGTTGCTTGATGATCTCTTTTGCATTTGATCTGGAAATATATCTGGGAGATTTTTCATAAAATACAAAACCTAAAGCATCAGCTCCTGAATCTATGGCAACCATTGCATCATCATAGTTTGTGATACCACAAATTTTTGTTCGCATCATTAGATCTGTAAACTCTTAATTGCCTCTGCTCGGTTTTCATGTTTAAACACATAGCTACCTGCTACAACAACATCAACACCAACATCTTTAAGGGCTTGTATGTTTTCGTTGCTTACTCCACCATCAACCTCTATAAGGCAATTCGGATTCATCTTTTTTCTCATCTGATTTAGTTTTTGAGCTTTTGTTAAAACTGTATCTATAAAACTTTGACCACCAAACCCAGGGTTAACGCTCATTAAAAGGACCATATCTAAGTCTTGGAGAAGATATTCAACTGATTCAGGTGGTGTATGAGGATTTAGTACAATTGCCGGTTTTATTCCATAAGATCTAATTTTTTGTATAAGTCTATGAGGATGCTTTTCTTCTTCTATGTGAAAAGATATATACTCAGGTTGTAAGGGTGCAAAAAGTTCCACAAAAAAAGTGTTGTTTTCAACCATGAGGTGGATATCAAGTGGTTTTGTAGCAACTTTAGCTACAGATGAGACAACAACTGGGCCAATAGTTAAATTGGGTACAAAGTGTCCGTCCATTACATCTACATGAACAAAATCACACCCACCATTACATATTTCAGTTACATCTTGTGCAAGGTTTCCAAAGTCAGCAGAGAGTATACTTGGTGCAACTAGCATTATAAGAGCCTTTAATCAAATCTTGTAGGAAATTATAACGAAGAAAGTTTATATAGAGTTTTATAAACCAAAACAGTTGCAGTATGTTGAGAAGATAGTTAGATTAACTATCTTGTAAGAAAAAATAGAAACTTATCATTATCAAAAGAGAGATCTACTTGAGCACCTTTCCTATCCTGAGCAATCTCAAGAAGTGACTCTATATTTGGGTAGGTTCTTGGTAGAGTAATATTTACATTTACTTTGTGATCATGCAGGAGCGATTTTACTTTTCCTCCAACAATATTTACGAGTTCAGCTAGGGTATCGAGAACTTGCTCTGTATCATCAGTGTTTTCACCGATAAGAAGTTGACATGCTTTTTTAGCTATATCTTCAGGGAAAACAAGTATAACCATTCCATCCATATCACCATAAAAGCCAATTGAACTTGCGATCATATTTGCAGGATTTTTTATATTGATTGAGCTAATTTCAGCAGCTTCTTTGAGTGCTTTAGAGTTTGTCATCATCTCAATAGTTGAAACAGTTGCATCAACAAAACTTGGCAGTTCAGCAACAGTAACTTTATTGATAGTTCGTTTATTTTTTATAACAGCAGCACTACTTGCACCTAGTTCTTCTAAAAGCTCTTTGTCTCCTAAGATATTTTCCATTTGATCAAAGAACATGATTCCTGCATCTTCAAGTGTTTCTTTGAACTCTTTTGGAGTTTTTTCAAAGCTTAAACCTACAAAACAAATAGTTGCATTATACTCAGCTGCAGAACTTGCTAGCCTAGAAAAAAAGTTCAGGGCATGAATATTCATACTGATCACTTTATACGCATCAAATATAAAAAGTCTAAAACCAACGTTTAACGAATTGTTGTGGTAAGCAATGTTAAAAAGATTGCCAATCTCTGCATCAAGAAAAGATGAAATTGTATAAATTATAGCATTACCTGTAACTCGTGATGCAACATTTTGTCCCATTTGGCCAAGATAAGAGTTTTCAATTACAACATCATAGGCACTTTCATTACTTTTTTTACTTTCAAATTCCTCTTCAGTTTGTGCAATAATTGGATTGTGTCCATTGTCATGAAGCTCTATGGCCATTGCAGATCTTTGAGATTTATCGTTGTTGTACAGAAGAACATTTTGGTTCTTTTCACTGTAACTTTGTGAAAATAAAGCTGCTATTTCTTGAGAAGCAAATAGCGAAAAGTTAAGGTCGTTTTTGTAAAAATTTTGGATTGCTTTAAATTTTTTAGTATCGTAGTCGCAAAAGCCTACAGAGATACTTTTCTCTTCACGAACTTTAGCAAACATTTTTACAAAAGCATCCAATCCGTTACGATTGAAAAAAACAACTTTTTTAAGTGAAACCAATATCATATCAGCATTTAATTTTACTGTTGCTTCGATGTCTTCTACGCTTAAAAGTGATGTTGCACTATTGCCATCAAGAAAACCTTGCGGATTAAAGACACCAATCCCATGTTTTACGACTGCTCTCATTGAATCTCCATTAGTTTTGCAAAGTCATCATAAATATCTTGTACATACTCAACTTGAAACTCAATAAAATCATTGAGTTCAGCCTCAATAAAAAGAGGTTTAGAAAGTACAAAAAATACTAAAAGGTGCATCCATTTTCCAAGTGTATTTATCTGATCATTTTGTGATGGTTTAGATCCAGAAGCTGCTTGTACAATTTGAGCTATTGTATCTGGCATCTCCCATTTCTGAGCAATTTTTTCAGAGATATCGAAAAGATCAACTCCACACAATCTTGTGAGAATTGTATTGAAGTCGAGGTTGTTGACACTTCTTAGAATGTCAACATCATTTTTTTTCTCTTTGAAAAGTGCTTCTGCAACGATAATACTTGCTGGAAATAATGTAATGGCGCTTTCAATATCATCATTTTCTATGTTTAAATGGTTAAGTATTTTTTTCCATTCTAGGGAAAGTTCCGCTTGAAGGTCATGAAAGTGGAGTTCTGTTAAATGAAAAAGTTCCCATTTTTTTGGTGAAAGTAGGGTTAGCATATAATTGTACACTGTTTGTTGAGACGAAGAGACTCCTAAAATTCCAAATATTTGAGAAATCTCAGAAACCTCATTACGAAATCCATAAATTGGTTTATTTACAATATTTTTGAGATACGATTTTAGCGCTAGATCTGTTTCAGCTATCTGTGCTGCTTTTACAAGTTCTCCAGAGTTTAAAAACATCAGAGTTGCTTGGAGAGCTTTAGGTGCAGGTGGAATTTTTTCTATAAAAGCATTTATTTTTTCTTTTGTAATCAATGTAGTCTACTTTAAAAGTCGAATTTTGCTTATTTTACATCTCTAATTCTAAATATTTACTAAATTACGGGTAATGTTAAAAACTTACCTAAGCTTAAGTTGCTCTTTTGTTTGTAATTGCTATAATTCGCAACTTTAATAGATTGATAAGGAGCTCACATGGCTAGAAGATGTGCTATCAGTGGAAAAGGCCCTATGAGTGGAAACAATGTTTCTCACGCAAAAAATAGAACAAAGCGTCGTTTTTTACTTAACTTAAGAACAGTTCGCATCACTTTAGAAGATGGAACGACAAAGAAAGTTAAAATTTCTGCAAAAGAATTAAGAACACTTAAGAAAAACTCTTAAGTTTTCAAAAAATTAGGAAATTGTCTTGAATCTTTTAGTAAGGATTCGAAAATTTCTACACTGGGAGAAAGCTCCCACCCCCGATGTAAAATTACTCCCTGAAATATACCCCCATTTAAAAGCATTTCGTTTACCGCTTATTTTAACTGTTCTAACCATGATGATTGGTTCTATTGGATATGTTGTTATAGATGGATTTACTCTTATGGACGCAATCTATCAAACTGGAATCACTTTTACAACAGTTGGTTTTGGTGAAATAGCTGAAGTGTCTGATGCGGGAAGAATTTTTACTATTACACTTATTATCGCTGGGTTTGCGATATTTTCTAGTGCTATAGGTATTTTAATTAATGAGTTAAATAGGGGAAATATAACTGCAATTATAAAGGAGCGACGAATGCTGTATAAAATAGCAAGACTCAAAAAACATTTTGTTGTATGTTTTCATAATGATTACACTGTAGAAGTGACTGATCAGTTACGAAAAAATCATATTCCATTTGTTGTTATAGATCCTAGACCGGAGATCCATGAGTGGGCACAACAGTATAAATATTCTCATTATTTACAAGCTGAACCACATGCTGAGTTGTCAATGCTAAAGGCGCATCTTGCATCTGCAAAAGGCTTGATCACTCTTTCAAGCTCTATTGCTGATAATATTGCACTTATTGCATCTGTTCGTTTATTTGAAAAAGAACATGAACTTCCAAAAGCATATTTTGTTATTTCAACTGCAGAGCAGACGAGTGATGTTGAAAAACTAAAAAAACTTGGTGCCGATACTGTTATTTCACCAACGAAACTTACTGCTCAAAGAGTAAGTGCAATGGCAGCACGACCAGATATGGAAAACCTTCTTGAAGAGTTTTTATATCGAAGTGATAACCCTTTAGATATGGAAGAGATATTTATTCCTAGATATTCATGGAGTGTTCTAAAAAAATTAAAAGAGACTCATTTAAGAGATATTACGAATACTTCCATTATTGGAATTACCAGAAAAGATGGAAAGTTTCTTTCAATGCCTAAAGGGGATGTTTTGATATCAAGTGAATCAAAACTTCTACTCATAGGTACGCAAAAAAATATTCAAATAGCAAAAGATCTTTTAACTCAAAGAAATAGACCAAAGGAAACACGATTTGTATAAGCTTGAAGAGATTGAAGGTGGAGTATGTGCTAGTGATGGTTTCTATGCAGATGGTAAAAGTGTAGGCTTAAAAGCTAAAAACGGTAAAGATTTAGCTTTTATTCGCAGTGATTCATTGTGTGAGATCGCTTCTGTTTTCACCACAAATAAAATGACAGCAGCTCCAATTAGGCATTTCAGAAATAAGGGTGAATTTCAAACAAATTTTGTTTTGATCAATGCTAAAAATGCGAACGCTATGACGGGTTCTGCTGGAATTGAAGATATAGATGATGTACTCTCAAATCTCAATGATTTTACAAACCCTGTTATGAGTTCAACTGGAGTTATAGGCGTTCGTTTACCAAAGAAAAAAATTATAGATGGATTAGAACTTTTTGATTTTAATGCCAAAGAACCACAAGCTGCCGCAGAAGCTATCATGACCACAGACACATTTTCGAAGCAAAAAGCATTTAGAGTAGTTCTTGATGATGGAGGCTCATTTCATATAGGTGCTATGGCTAAGGGAGCAGGGATGATTAATCCTGCTATGGCAACTATGCTTTGTTTTATTACAACTGATGCTAAAGTAGCCAAGTCTGAAATGCAAAATATTTTAGAAGAGAGTGTTAAAACTACCTTTAATGCAGCGAGTGTTGATGGAGATACCTCTACAAATGACACAGTGATACTTTTAAGTAATGCAAAGAGTGATGTATATCATAAAGAAGCATTTGCAG
>Ga0181567_10000935_pt1 | contig 22227 bp, 9 predicted proteins | sample 101ome_14_FD_133761 | JGI IMG/M metagenome (GOLD analysis project Ga0181567, IMG submission 133761) | Coastal salt marsh microbial communities from the Groves Creek Marsh, Skidaway Island, Georgia - 101403AT metaG (megahit assembly) | ecosystem: Environmental > Aquatic > Marine > Intertidal zone...
TCTGAAGTTCGTCACTGGCTCAACGTCACGGTTGGTGACAGTTACGGCCGCACCGTGTCCCAGTCGTGGAGCTACGTGGTCGATTCGAGCGTCTCCACAGTACCGTCCCTCTCGATCAGTGGGGTGACATATAACCATCTTGGAACGTTGTATGTTGGTCCAAATGCAACCGTTCAGTTTTCGAATATAACGGATGACGGAAACGGTGTCGGAATTGGAGCACTCAAATGCAGTGAAGGGGGTGGTGAATATTTTACGATCGTGAACAGTTCATATTCTGGATATAGTGCACAGAATACAGAGGAGGAAATTGAACTGCGATGCCGACTGGTTGACCAATTGGGGAATCTTGGGGACTTAACGTTTTTGAATTACACGATAGATTCCATCGAACCGCAGGCTAGCGTGACATTGTATTCAGGCTCCGCAATCTCAAAGTACACAAGTCTTGAGTTGAATGCGTCGGATAATGTGGCCGTAGATCGGCTTGAACTTGAGTGGGGCTTAACGAATGGAAGTACGATGCTGTGGTCGAATTACACCACAACCACAACCAACCTTACGGTGAGCGCAAATTCATTATTTCCAGGGCAGAATTCGGGTAATTTATCACTCAACATAATCGTTGTTGACAAGTTAGGAAATATGAAGGAACTGGGCCAGATTGAGTGGTTGATTAGGGCTTCACCAGGTACAGGTACATATCAGATTCTCGGGGCCAATGTTTCAACAGCACAGAACGGGATAATTTATGCAGGGTCAAGTGTTAAAGTCAGGTACCAATTAAGCGAGATTAACTTCGCGAACTATACCATCAATACGACAGTTTACCGAAATGGATCACAGATTTCATCAGCCATACAAAACACGAGTACAGTCGTACTTAATTTGAGTTCAATGGGAGAGGGGTCATACGTCGTATCAACGATGCTTTGTGGCGAACTCATCTGTGTGAACTCCACAAAAAGTGTACGGATTGACCTAACTTCTGCTTCACCCCAATCTTGGCTAACAAGCGGTTCTGTGAAGTTCTCGGGGCAAACAATCCTTGTGGGTAAGACTGGCTCTCTCTCAATTCAGTTACCTGCTCAAGTTGGAGTTCAAACGGCGTATGTGTCGTGTTGGAATAATTCATCAACCATTCAATATAATTCAACCGGAACAACGTTTTGGCAACCGAACAGCAATCCTTCATTGCATAACATCTCCACGATGGTGTTGAGTTGCCATTCTGTTGATTTAGTTAACAACACATCACCTGTTGTGAATTATACTATGATGTTTGATTTTGTATTGCCAGAACTCAATGCTTCAGTAGAAAACTTGGGAGGTTATGTGTACGGGGAGAGCATTGTACAACTCAATTGCGAGGATTTGTCGTCGGTTGCAGAACTAAAAATCGCCTATGCTCTTGGAAATTCGTCGGTTGTGAATTCAACTTCAACAAGCAATATGACCATAAATCTAGCCGCGCTTTTCCAAACGACACAAAATCAACTTGTAACGCTCAATCTAAGTTGCGAAGATAGCTTTGGAAACCGGAACACAACTGAATTGAATTATGACTATTACGGAAAGATACCCTCTCCGCAGATGATCTTCCAGTCGACTATCAACAAAACAAGTTTTGAGGTCATGGGCAACGCAAGTAGTATCGCCGTAAGCAATTTCAGTCACTTACGTGGTAAAATTCAAATCAAGATCGAGAACGCAACAACGACCTTGTACCAGACTCAAATGAATGTAACGAACTCCAGTATAGAGATCATGACAATTCAACTCCGAGCTCAGCTTGCCAATCAATCAAATTCTCCGTTGAGTATGAGTATCCGTCATTACACCGCAGGAAATCTCTCAGCGTCTTCCTGGGAGAGAGCACAAATTATGTTTAAGCCAAATACGATTGGTCTGTCAGATGCAAATAAAACCATGGTAGCCAATGGTTCAACGTTCTCACATAGTTTACAACTTTCGGAATGCAACACTGCCTCAATCGCGGTGTCTGGAGACCTTACGATGAATCAATCAAATGTTATGGCGGGGACAATTCAATTTAATGTTCCACTCGCAGCAGATAGTTGGCTTAATTACACGATTTCGGTTACGGATTGTATCGGAAATGCACATCAACAAGTTTTCAGTTTGGCGTACGATTTAACCCCTATTCAAATAAACTTCACCCTTGGATTGAACCAGAAAATAGGGCCAAGTTCTCTAATGATACTGAATCTAACGGACAATTCAGGCTTGGAAACCACTTCGGTGGCAATATCGATGATGAACACAACAAAAATCTCAATTTGCGGTAGCGTGGTGTCAAGTTGCAGTTACAATTTGAGTCAATACGGGACCTTAATGCATGGTGATGTGGTGTATATCTTCGGATCAGTATGGTCAAAGTCAGGGGAGTATCTCGTTTTCAATTATTCCAGAGAAGTCGATGCCCAAGTAGAGATCTTGGCTCTCCAGCCCAGTGGCTCAGAGAACCTCTCGAACGGATTCATTTCGACCCACACCCGTCTCAATTTCACATCAACGGAAGTGCTGGACCGCGTTTGCGTGGGGTCGGTCATTCTCAGTTTCAGTCAGCAATGTGAAACTGGAGTTTCATGGATAAAGTGGTCAGCTTCTAACTCCTACACGCAAGGAAACATAACGGTCTACGTAGATGCGACAGATCGATACGGTAACACACGCAATCAAACATTCAACTTTACCAACTTACAAAATCAACTCAACCAGACAACGAACCTGATCGAAATTCCGTCCCCGCAATGGGTCTCTCTTGGCCTCAACGGTGATGTAGTTACGACAACTTATTGGGAGGATTCAGGGGTAAACTTGTCTTCAACAAATGGCTCAATATACATCTCTGATGTGGGGTCGAGGGTTTTGTCTTTGCGCTTGGAAAACGCAGTCGGATTTACCCTGATCAAAAACATATCAGTTGTATTAGACCTCACAGAGCCAACTCTGGTATTGAACTCGACTGGCTATTTTGTGGGCAGGAACAGTACGTTCGGTTTTGGAGCAGCAGACAATACATCTCACCTCAAGACCCTCACTTTGAATTTTAGTTCAACCAATATCTCGTGTAACTTGGTTGAAAGCCTCCAAGGGAACAACTACAACTATTCGAGGACATTTTCAGCAATATTGGGTGGAACAAATTGCAGCCAAATGTTATACCAGAATCTTCAAGTTCAAGTAAATTTGAGTTTGTCAAACAGCGTTGGCCGTACTGTCTACTCCAGCAATCTCAATTATCAGTTCATTGGAACGATTGAAACTGAACAAGTATATGTTGATGTTGATTTTGGAAAGCTATTGAGTGGCAACACAATTGCAGCCTCGCCATACACAAACCTAACATGCATGGCAAACCATCTTACCAATACAACCCTATCAATTTCTGTGAGTTCCGGTGCCTTCAGTTCTCGATCAAACACATCCGTTGGTTGGAATTCCGGAAACGGAACCGTGCACTGTCAAGCTGTCGATGGGTTTGGCAATCAATTGAACAAATCATTCACCGTTCAATTCCTGTCAAACGATATCAATCTCTCAATATCGGTTTTAAACGGTATGGGGAATATGTCGAGAGCAGGATCAATGAATCTAAACATTTCAGCAAACTCATCTCTTGAAATTTCCAGTTTACGGTATACAGTAGAAAATTCGACATTTTCAATAAATAATTTGTCCAGTGATGTCGTGGTTTCCACCACTCCGGGGATTTATCACGTTCTGATTAATGCAACGAATGAACTCGGTTATGTTCGCACAAATACATTGAACATCACCATTGATGGCGTTCGGCCAAGCATGAGTCTACTAAATAGCAATTCAACCAACGCCTTCGTCCTAAATTCGTCCATTTTTGTTCGTCAGTATCCGTACATTCTTGCAGGCATCATCTCAGATGATGTCTGCGTTAGGGGGACAGAGTTGACCGTAAATCGTTCGGGGAATTTTAGTTGGCAAGGAGACCAATTTGAAAGAGAAATTTTGAATCCCGGTGAGATTGCCTTCTCCCTTATTGATTGCGTCGGAAATTCGCGATCTTTCACCTACAACATCATCAATAAAACCTCGATACAAAATCCTCTGATTCAATACTCAAATGTCGGACTTCTTTCTCCAACCAACTTCACTTCCTACGGAATTTCAACCGCTCAAATTGACTTCATGGATGCATTGAATCTCAGTGTAAATTGTTCTGCATCCACTGCAACCATAGATTGTAGCCAAATCTCAACAAATTCCTTTGCTGTAATCTTTAACACAACGGCGAATTTTTCAACCGCGTCACTCATTTTTTCAGATTCCATCGGAAATCAATACGTAATTAATTACAATGTTTATCTTGATAGAAGTGGGCCACAGTGCGACTTGCAGAGCCATAAACGTGGAACTTCAACCATCATTAGCAACTTGAACAATGTGGTAATCACATGTACTGATCTGTCCCCACTCTCCTCAGAGGTATTGGTTTCAAACGGGATAAGTAATTCTTCATATTTCGGCTCCAACGGGTCAACAATTCTTGGGTTTTCAGTGGATGGGAATTGGACGATTACGGCGACTGATGTTCATGGCAATTCATGGACCAAAGTATTCAATCTCGTTGAAGATCAAGGTCCACCGGTTGTATTCTGCAAAGATGTGTTCACCAATCGTTCACTTTCTTCGTTGGACTTTGACTATATTCTGAAAAACCCTAGGATACAGTGCACCTTAAGTGACGAATCCTACGTTGAATCAAAGTTGGAAATCATGACCACTTCGGGCTCGAGTTACGAATTGAATATTTCGTTGCCTCAATTCAACTATACCATACCTGTCAGCACAGACGGTGTACGAATATGGTTTAACCTCACGAGTGTTGATTTCTTTGGTAGGACAAGCATACTATCATCCACTTTCGTAATTGACGGTTCTAAGCCGGTGCCGATGCACCATTTGGAACCATTACCTGGATTTGGCCCAATCCTATTGAATGATGTTTTCATCCCCCAAAGTTCATTGTATGTGAACACCACAAATGATAATTCAGCGGGTCCTTTTTGGACAAATATATCATTTCAATGCAGTGGAAACGGCGTATTGTTTGAAGACAGTACATCTCTTCCAAGCTATGCGGTTCAATTGGACTGGTTGAACAATGTATCTTGTCCCGATTCCAACGGTTCTGAAATCATTGAACTGAGGATTGATACTGTTGACTCAGCTGGAAATTCGAATCAACTCGTGGAATCATTCAGAATTGATCGGACTGAACCGGAGGTCTGGCTTGGATTGGTTTGCGGTTCCAACCTGTTAACTCAGTTTATGCCATTGGACCACATCTCTGCCTCAACAAATTGTAAACTCGTCCCTGAGGTTGATGATGACACGGAAGTTGTTGCAATTTATTTACAATACAGTTCGGAATGGATTGAATTGGATGAAAGTTCATTTGATGTTTCAATCATTTCTTCTACCGGGGCAACACAATTCAATCTTCTGGTTATTGATGGTGCATCAAGGTCAATCAATTACACATACCATCTGTTTGTTGATGACAAACCAGATTTTGAATTAACGGGTGAGACCTGTAATCTAGCCCATGTTTTGTGTTCTTTCGAGATGAACAACTCGATACCAATGAGCATCACAATTCACTCCCCGCTCACTTTGGAATGGTTCCGTACTTCTTATTACAATTCGTCGAATGTAACGGTGTCTTTAACACTGGATTTGTTTGATTCGTCTCAACGCGTATGGGACTCACCCGCCTCAAGCAATGTGGTCATTCCAATTGACACGGTGTCTGGATTGAATTCTGGCGTCTACCTGTTGAGATTTCATGTTTCAGATGCTTGGGGGCGTCAATACATACAAACAACGGAATTGGTGATTGAGTTTGAAAACATCACCTACACCATCCTTTCGGGTGATGTTCAGCCGTTCCTCGCATGTCTAACCTGTAGCGTGATTATGGACATCGATTACCCTATTCTCGTTGATTCAATCTCGACAAACGGTGCCGAGTTTGAGATCCTAGAATTTAACGCAAACAGTGTCCGCCTCCTTGTTAATTTGAACCCAAACAATCTGACATCGGGGGAAAACTCTCGTCTCGAGTTGGCCTTCCTAAGTCGTTCCAATGTCCCAAAGGCCATCTCATTTAACCTCAGTATCTACCAAAATGAGGTCTATACTTTCAGCTATCTTTCGGCAGGGGACACCCAAACCTCCACTTGCATTATCACTCCACGAGAAAACTACACAGCTGTGATTTGTCCGGCTTCTTCCAATTCAATGGCCGGCGAATTATTTATCACACCGCAACACAGGAAAATGAGGAATTTTAGTCTCCTTGAAAGTAATAAACAGGGTATTGCACACAAGATGTCTTTCGAATCTGCCTTCTTCGTCGGCCACAAATTCAATGAAGATACAACCTTGAAAAAACTACAAATCCCGATTTTGCTCATCAACGACAATCCAGATGATCGCCAAAATTACACCATCGAGATCGTCTCGAAGGAAGAAATCTATCCCGATATCACAGAGGTTAAGGTTCAAGCCGACCGTTTTAGCATTGAAGAATTTGGATTGCTGAGTGGTGAATACATTGTGAGCTTGAATTTACCTGATGGTGGCTTTAGAAATTTGGCTCAAATACGCAACTCAATACAGGAAACATCAATGTGCCTTATCACCATTGATTTCCTCCGAAGAGAGAGTTCGACGGATTATGTTTATGGGTATAAATTCAGTTCCCAGGAAACTCGCCAGGTTGAATTTGATTGTGAGGCTACAGTGATGAATGAAGCGAGTCTAGATAACAATTCTGTCGATTTACTTGTCATTTTGAATTACAACTTGAGTGTCCAAGCGACGGCCCAAATCGATGATCTACAGAGCTATGGTCTGGTCGACTCACCGTTTTATGCTTCGATTGTTCGGAACATTCGTATTGAGTTGTTCGACCCTTACAAACAGCAATCAATCGACACTCAATCTGTGCTTGATATTTCTCCACGAATACCTTCCCCAGATGTTGTTTCGAGATCCCAAGAACATTGCAAAAATGGTATCCAAGAATTTTCGTATCTGAAGGCAAAGGACAGCGGTCAATGGAACAATTTGATTTCTTGCTTGGAATCCATTAGACTATCAGAACCCCATTTTTACATCGGCCTCAACCTTGCTGCTACCACACAGGCTCCAAGAGCAGAGTACAACGTTATCATCTTGTGCGACTCCAGAGATCTCCCGAACGAGATTCTTGACTGGATTAATTCGAATGATTGCGCTTTCATTGAAAGGACCCTCGGAGATCACAACGGTTTGAAGGTCCTCAACGAATGGGAACTGCTCACGCTCAAACCGGTGGTTTGCCTCATGAGTTGTGCTCATCATTCAAACGGAATTGTTCAAAACCAATTGAAATTTGATAATATTGGATTGGAAATCCGAGATGAGTTAACGATGTACCAGTCTGATAATGGAAGGGTCGTTGAACCATCGATTACGAGTGAATATGTCAATATTGCGGGTATCTTTTTGATGAGTATGATGGGTTTATTTGCAGCGGGTTGGTTGATTGTACGCTATAATTTATTCAATGTTGCAGTAGGAATATGGGAAAGAAGGAAACAATCCAAGTAGGATATCTTAAGTAATGTATAACCATACGAACATCATGGTTGACATTGATTCTTTATCAGCAATCCTCGGGGTCGCAGCAGGTGCGGCACTCGCTTACGGTCCTAAATTGATCTCCGTTCTTCGAACCGATGAAAACAAAGTTTTGACTCCACGGAAACTAGACCAAATGCTTCTCTCACACAAATCCGATGATGATGAGTGGCGAGGAACCAAAATTTTCACGCTAAAAAAAGAAGCTCGCATAAATGTGGCGTCTGAGGAATTGGAAGCGATTTCGACCCGCCTTGAAGACATCCGGCTTCGTGAGGATGATGTGGCATCTCGTGTAAAAGAGATGGTGAAAGGCTTCCGGCGTCTCAAATCAAAGGTTGAGGGCATTGAAGAACAAGGCACACAAATGCTTGAAGCGAAAGCCGGATTCGCCCCTCTCTTTGAAGAAAAGAAGGCCATCTTTCAACTGCTCCACCAGGCCCTGAGTGCTAAAACTCAAGTCAACAACGAATTGGCGTTTTGGGAGTGTGTTAAAGGCGGTAGCACCCAACAAGCGACCCTCAAAATTTTGCTAGAACGTCCACAACTTCCCGAGGATAAGCTTGATCATTTCTTAGCCGGTGAAACGGGTGGGGCATACGACGATCACGAATGGAACGATATCTACAGGATTTGGTTTCAATGAGTGATGTCTCCCTTACGTTTCAGCAAATTCACGAGATCTCCGAAGTTTGCATTCAGGAACTCTTGAAGTTGCTTGAGGATGATTGAATGGTTGTGCCAATCCTAAGGCTTTACAAGGCCGTGTCAGCCGAAGGTACGATTTATCGGGTTTCATCGAGAGATGTCATTCGTCTAAAACAAAAGCTCGTGCAGCTTGAAAATAAGATCGGTGAGCGCAACATCTCTTCAGAAGATGACATCATTTGGAGATATGTAAGAACTCGTATTGAATTGGAAATTGGAGCAGAATTAAGTCTTAAACGATTGCGAAAACTCCCCTTTGATAAATCGAATGCTCCGCAAACCACGAGGTTATTGTTGGACCGGGATGTCACCCCTCTGTTAGATTTATTAGAACCGGTTTCCTGACGGATATGTGGAAGCCCAGCCGCCCCCAAACTTGGCCACGGATGCTTCCTCAGGAATCAATTACTCTTCGGGAATTTATTATTTTTTGGCGTCACTTGCTTTTTCCCTGTTTTGTTTGTTTACATTCGTACCTGAATTTGATGCAACTGATACCATTTGGATATGGGGATGGCCGGTTACACTCATCGTTCTTCTTTTTTTCCTTGTCAGGCTAAATCACGAGATGCCCGACAAGGACGAATTATCATCATACCAAGGTCAGATTTGGCAGGGGAAATATTTCCAACAAGCGTTCGCTGCTCAAACGATTGTCGTAATCTTGCATTTTGGAATTTGGATCTTCAATGAGGCCATCTCTGATGAGGGTCCGAGCAATTTAATCTTTCAATCAACATATCTTGCCCTTGCTGCCGTCACTTCTTACAGTACATGGATATGGTCATCGGGTGAATTACCGAACATTGCATCGATTGCCCGTCTCGGAGAATACTTACGTATATTAGAAAAAGACCGGCGAGTCGATGTCAAAATTTTTTCCGTCAAACCTGATGAATGGAAGTTCGTAAATTCCGAGTTGACTTACAGTTTTGATCCACGATTGAGTGTCTGTGTTGTCCGTTCCTATGGTGCAACTGAGTGGAATTGCTTGAGTGTCCCAACTGCTCGGAAATTGGACTTGCCAATCCGTCCTCGTATACGTGATCTCGATAGGTTCTGCATCGACGGTCAGTCCCTATTGTTGCATAATGAAGTCAAAAAATTCCTGAATCCGATAAAACCAGGAGATTCAGAATTGGACTTTCACTTCTCAAGGCTTTCTCCGCTTCAACTTTTTTCAGAAACGAATGTACATGGAATTTCAATCAAAAGTACCGAGAGTGATGGAGGTGGCCTAACGTTGTACTCAATTGCGTGTCATTGGGACTTTTCAAAACTAAGACACGCCGCAGAAGGAATAAAGTCAGCGTTGGTTGAAACCACCAATTCTGAAAAAGACCAAGGGATTCTAAAGTTGAATTTAGTCAACGTTTATTGCATGCTATGTACACAAGAAATATCACCGTCAGTAAGTTTGTTTGAAGAAGAAAACGATGGATGGTTATCCGGATTGAATGCGTATTGTGAATTTGTCACACAGTCTATGCACTCGATTGAGTTTATTGAGGAAACGGTTGGCATTCCTGCAGGTCGCAAGCTTGTACCCTTACCAAGCAGTTTGTTTACTTTCAGTCCTCTACATTCTTTCCATTCTGAATATGTATCATTATCGAAGTTAGATCTCTCAAGTTTCCAGAATGACGATTTAGAGGCTCACGTCATGACGATCCTTTCTGCTTCAATCGATGTCTTGGCAAGATTTTCAAAGCAATTTGATAACAAGGGCGATTTGGCCTCACAACACATCAAATCGTATGTCCTCCTAACATTAGCAATGGGACTTTTCAGCGTAAGGTTTTACTTAGAAGGAGGGAGGTGATTTCCATCAATAAACGAATGTCTCGAGAAGAATTTCAAGCACTCCTTGCTTTGTTGTTTTTTGGTTACGCCCATGCAGACTCTTTGGGCGTGATTGGTACTACGAAACACGGCCAGCGGCTTATTTTTCAATCTCTTGTATCTCATGCCTCTCTGCCCCTCAATCGTATAGAAGTTGACGAGTTGCCCGAAGGCTCCGTGCGAGAATTTGAATCAACGATTTTGCATGCTGTAAACGGAAATCACGACATCGGGTATGCACTTGGTCAAGAACATGTAGCTTGTGAAAATGAAGAGTTTCGAAACAAAGCATTGAACGAGCTTGGTGGGAAGTATGTCACCCAAGTAGAGTTTGAGTCATTTATCAAAAGCAACATAAGAGAAAATGAAATGAAATCAAATTGTAAAAATTGTGTCATTCAACTTAACAATGACGAGTTTTCTGTTGGTGCGAAAGCGAAGATCTTCAACAGCAACTCACCGGTGAAATTCCCGGGGTGTGCTTTCCATGGAGCACATCTTAAATCCGCAAATCAAGAACGCAATATCGGATTTGAAATCGAATTTACCTTCCTTCCCTCGAGAAGCGGCTATCAACTTAGGTGCAAGCGCGTTGCAATTTCTCTCAGGTTGCAAAACTCAATGCTGAACGTGCTAAGAATCATTGGGGAAGGAAAAGTGAATGAACTCGCCTCCAGAATGCGAAGTCTTGAGGATATTGTCTTACATGCCGAACGTCCGAAGTTACGCTCAGAATTCATCATTCGCGTTAGGTCCTCGGCATCACATCACCACGAACTTACGTTCTTGCCTCAACTCAGCAGAGAGGGCATAGGCCTATCAATGTCGTTTTTGACAGAGGAACTTCATCCTTTTGAAGCGATGGAGGTCCAAGATCTAAAAATGAATGAACAGGACCTCCATCGTTCAATCCTCTTCCTCAGAAAAGACATCGAGCATGTTTGGGATCCGAATTTGCTCGTCCATAATTTTTCCCTGTTTGACAGGGTTTTTGTGCTCCAAACTCTGGAATCTATATCTGCGCCAAAATCGGTTTGGCCGATCTACCAAATTGAGTTTATGAACACCAAAAATTCGTTAATTGAACCCGCAAATGAACGTGAATTTCTCGATATCTGCTTCAACCATCGCCTCGTAACCACCTCTCCACCATCTGGAATCAAAACTGGATTTCAACTCGGCTTTTCTCTTACAGATTTTGGATTATGGAGAGTGATGTAGTTGGGGAAAAGTATCGAAAATGATGTTCAATCCAAGTTTGGAAACAGCCAACGAGGACAAGGTTTCGCATTGTTTCAAAGGTTTGATTTTTTTAACAGCACACTCAGGTACCTCGCCTTCCTTCTTCCTATCATCTACCTGACCTACTTCGCCTGGCAACCCCATGCTCACTGGAAAACACTTTTGGCTTCATTTTACTTCTTTCCCCTCCGTAACTTGTTCCGCTCTTCAGTTCAACTCCAAACACCATTGTTTGGCCCTCGATTCCTTTGGATAATTTTTTGTGTAATCACCCTCTTTTTGGCATCATTTCTTATCTATGCGAATGAAACAGTGGCTCAATTTGGTCTTGAGTCAATCTTTATTCAGACCACGGATTCATGGTTTTTCAGTGCATTGTTGATTCTCTCATTGTACTGTTTGCTCTTTACCTCGGTTGTGGGTTCGGCGATTTTGTCCCAACGCGCCAGCATGGACCCAAACAATCCACCAATTAACTCAATTGGAAACATCGGAGATTTGCTCAGCGACTATGGCCAGCTTAGTGACTCCAACGCTGATAAACGATACGTGACACAAACAGTGAAGCGATTGTTTACGCTTGATACCGAATTGTGTCAAAAATATCTTGAACAATTCGAAGAAATCACAACTGAACAAGGCTTTATTCAATTTCTTATCGAAAACTCAATGTCCGCATCAGTTCCACGAGTTGATTTGGACGCTGATCTTGTATCGCATGAGGATTTACCTCGCTTTTTGTCAAGGCATTTCCAAGTTGAGTTGAGCAAAATGCGTTACCAAATAAACATCGCTTGCCTTGAGGAACTGTTGAACTCTGGAGACAATGCGTCCTATGACAAAGCGTTTTCAACAATTTTACGCAAAACGTTGTTTGAAGATGAAGGCCCTGGAGCTTCTATGGCTTCCAGCGAACGAACGGTCGAAAGTCCATTTGCCTCGATCGTTCTTTTGCTCTATCTAGATGCCATCAAACGAGACTTAAAGGTAAAGGACTATTTCGGATTCGTCCAAAAAGAAAAAATGGAACTGGAAATTGGACGTCTTGAACAGTTGCCAAACTGGCGAGATGTCCTTTCATCATTGCCAAGAACCGAGGTGAACCTACAACAAACAAAATTTGCAGAGATGCGTGGAACAAAGGAAAACCTTCTCGATGAATTTTACAGTATGTATGATTTTGAGGCTCATGATCTGCCGAATCGCCCCACTAGCCCAACAATGAATTCGAGGCTTGAGCCAATTCTTCGCAAGTATGGTGCTCTATGAGTGATTTCCATGGATTCCTTTACGATTTCTGAAGATGTTCACCGACATCTCGCCAGATCGTTACCCAAAAGGCCACGTGAAATTGAGTTACCTTCTTTGCTTACCTTCGCATCACTTCTTGGGTTACGAGGCCATGGATTAGATGAAGATCAAGGGAGTGGCAAAGAAGCAGGATTTCCTTGTTTTAAGGAGCCTACCTGGATAACGACACGGTTCAATTGTATTTTCTGCACTCATGAGCAATCGTGTTCATCGGGCTCGACGCAACGAGATGGCAAAATCACTACATCGATTCATCTCATTGACAAGAGTATCCATTTTCTTGACAAGCACTTCAACGAAGAATCTGTACAACGCCACCTCACAAGTGTCTTTCCATCATTCGATGTTTTTTGCGAACCTCATTCTCAACCGATTTCAAGGACCCTCGTGGCATTGCCCCTTTCCACTCCAAGGTCTCTCCAACGGAGAACTCCTGCCCAGCATCTGTATTTTTCGGAGATCTTGAATCGCACCCTCACTTTGTTTGAAGCCACGCTGTTTCATTTTATCGAAGACTTGGTATTCCAAACTCGCCTCAGGGAAGAAGTATCACATCTCCACTTGAATGAAATTATTGATTCTGGCTGTCTTTCCCTTGATGGCTGGAGGGAAGGATTGAGTCTGGAATCCAGTTACAACGAACAATGTTCTGCGATGGTTGAAAAAATTCTAAGTGTCTTCAAGAATTCTGAAAAATACGAAATTTACAAACCAATCCTCAATCAATTTTTTAGAGAGTACGGGCGCAAATACGAGGAAGGCTCATTGAGATACTCTCACGAGTTTGGACTCGAAGACGCCTCAACCGATCCTTTGGAACTTGTAGAATTTTTGTTTGCATCAATTAGCCATGCCGCTGGGGCACTTCCAGAAGACCAACTCACTGAAATGAAATTGTTCGATGGGCGAGTCGATGTTGTCCTGCTCAACAATACCAACGAATCGCTTCCCGACATCCACCCTATTTTTCGAGTTATTCGTCAATATTCACTTGAAGACATGCCTACACCGGTTTTATTGATGAAGGACTCTTCCTATCGCTCGATTAAACGAGAGTTCTATCTGAATACATTTTCTTCTGTTCCGGAGGATCATCGAGGTTCGCAACCGCTTACTGTATTAGCGTATGAAGAAGGGGAATACCAGTGCGCACTCACGGTCATTGCTGCTGTGGCAAACAAGAATTCGTTTGGCTTCTCGATAAAGGATTACTCGAATGTTTTGCAACAAGGGCTATCAAGGCCACATTTTGCGGTTCTTCCTGCGTCAGAAATTTTTTCCGTGGGTGTGCTTCAAAAATATTTATTGCGATTAATCACAAATTTAGCCGATGAGGGTTTGGAACAACTGAAAATGCGGTTAAGAGATGTGTTTCAGGAGTTGGTTCCACTCTGGAGTGATTTCCTCGCGGACCGTATTTCGTTCAACATTGATCGGTATGAAGAAGTGTTGAATCATTTTCTTGGTTCATCGGAATTTACATTTACCGATGAAGGTCAAATTTTGAAGGCCCTGTCCGATTTTTGCAAACAAATCCCCGTTGAGGGGCATTGCCTCTTTGAGTATGAAGAAATCATCACAGATGAAAACCATACCATGCAAACCTTGACATGGCAAGTGCCACGCAAAACCTCAGAATCGGTCGTTCCTCTTCACCTCCATCGCGTGGATAATTCAAACTCATCTGGCGCGGATAACGAACTTGGAAGGTCACCTAAATTCATTTATGGGGAAGCATATGACCTTCTTTTCAATTCAACAACACAGAACAATACAAATGAAGAAATGGTTCATTTTCGAGAGAGTCTCGGAAAGTTAAAACAAGAACTTAATTCAAACACCGATTACTCCAAAACGGACGTCAGAAGAAGCCTGGTCGGAGCGATTGTTCTCTCTCCAAACTTGATAAAATGCTTGAATCAGAACAAGGGGCCGATTCTGGCCAAAAGCCTGCTGGACATCCTGAGGGATGCATGCCACCATGCAACCGTTGTCATCGGAACTCGTGGGGAGATGGCCGAATTCCAAGCCATTGGAGTAGCCTCTCATCTGATTCAAAACATGATTGGGTCCGATTTTTTCTATTTTCGAGTACCGCCAAGTTACGACATTGGAGGAAATCTCTTTCACGGGACCAACTCAATAAGAGATTGATATTTGGCAAGGTTCTTGTAATCAATCCTCTTGGGGCGCGTGAGTTGTATGGAACAGACCATTGAAATCCGCAAAGAGTTCCATAGAAGATTTCTCGTTTTGGATGCAGAAAAGAAATTTATGTCCCGGAAGACAAAGGCGGTGGAAGAACTCAATACTCACTGGAATTCCTTCACGTCCCACGAACTGAAGAATGTTCTGACCAACTACAGCGGCATCAAGAAAAAAAGTTATCAATCATTGGGTTGGGAAAAAGGTCAGGTTATTGTCGGGCCTGTTGTTTTTCCGATGGGGCCATTGCCAAAAATTATCGAGGCCGCCGGTGTATTGGAAATCACACCGTCCACAAATTTGATCACTGACGAAATCGCCATGATGCTCCAGCCCGGGGCAGGTATTTCCTATTATTCCTATTCTGGAAATGCCGGTGCTACGATTTCGATGACGCCTGAAGAATTTGAGCTCTTAAGCCTCTGCGGTATACTTCTTGGTCGACTCGCAAGCAACACCTCAGAAGAGTTATTCGTAAGAGACGAGAACAAATATCGGATGGCTCTGGAACTTAAACTGGTAGAGGCACTCCTTTACTATCAGATGTGCAATCTTAGAGACCTTATTCCAAAAATTGGCGAGCTTTGTGAACGATTGCACGATGCCCACAACCTCCTCTTCGCATTCTTGAAATACATTTACGTTGCGGATGTGGGCCCACGCAACACCATCGGTGAAGCAAAAGAAACTTTGAGGAATCTCATGGAGGTCTGCACCATTCAAGCGAACACAGTGGCCAAAATAACTGGAGATTACGCTGTTGATCCCAGGCTGAGCAAGAAGTTTGTTGAATCCTTTAAGGAATTCTTGAAATTCATCAAGCATCCAAGTGGCCCTGGAGCCATGTTCCCAATTAAGAGTGACAACATTTTTCAGACTATTCTCGGCACAAGAAGGGCGATTAACGATGCAGCACAAACAGAGCAATTGGAAGTTTGGGCAACCAATCTTATCAAAGAAACCTTGGTAAATACTCCCCTAAACTTTGAGACGTTCTCTGTCGGTCTTTCGGATACGATGACAATCACTCAAAACCACCCAATGATTGAATTCCACAAAGAATGGAGACATCAATGTGTTGTTTTGAAACAAACCATGGATCAGCACTACGCAGCCATCGAACACTCATCGCTCGCTAAAAAAGAGGAAGCTATTACCCAAATTAAAAATTTATCGAAAAAACTGGATGAACTGATTGGGCATGATATTCAAATTCCGTCCGTTGTGGAGAAGCCAAAGTTTGCAGTGGACTGGTTTTTTTACGCCATGCGAATGTTCTTGGATACGTCTCTTTCTGATCTGAACAAGACAAAAGACTCAATTGAGCATAATTTCCAAACATCCTCAACGATACGCAGGAAATTTGCAGAGATGGCTCGATTCCTCGGTGATATCGAAGAGGAAGATGAAACGGACTTACTCACGGAGGCGCTCACGTCCGAATCGTCAAAGATTTTTGCAAAGGAACGTTCAGAGGTGCCTGCCTCTGATGCTGAAATCACGGTCCTAACAGCAGCTTTTGATGATTTAAAGTATGCTTTTGAGTCTGTACGAAATTACAACGAATCTTTGGAAACCCTACGAAAGCAGACTCGTACAGAAAATCTTGTGACGCGCCACGAACTGAAAGAGATGAAGCAGAGCCTCCAACGTATCGAAAGCAACAAGAAATTACAGTTCAATCAAAAATACGACCAATTCATCGATAATCTAAAGGATGCGGGAAGCCGGCAGGATTGGAAACTCTTGATCCAACGGGAAATAGAAAACCCTGTTTCCCAACTCCTTGAGGAAATCAACGTTGCTTTGGATGTCACCACCAACCGTACAACCAAAGGGACCCTCATTATCGGTGGCGGGCAAGCCGGACAACAAATCACACGAGCCATTATCGCCGATTGTCTCAACAACATCAACGACCCTCGCAGCATGGCTCTTCTGGAAGCCATAAACATTTCAGAGCAAGACATGGTTCTCATCCGGAGAATTTTGGAGAAAGATTACGTTCGATTTAACGCAAGTAAAATCCGCCCAGGTCATGAAGTAATCGATGGCACCCTCAAAATCTTTGAACGTAAGGACGAAGCATATGAAAACTGGAAGCGAAAACAACAAGATCCTGTCATAAGAGAGAGTGCTGAAGATTACATTGAAATGGTCCGAATTTTCGAGAAAACTGGCTTGCTTGTACTCAACCTCGGTCACGAACTTGATTCCTTAATCTTGGACGAAAACACTCCGTTTCGATTCATCTGGGGAAGTGCAGAGTCGGTTCGTTCCGTTGATGGACGTACGAGATTTTATGCTTCAAATCTCCTTGGGTTGGAAAGTCCGTTGGGTGCTCAAGGAGCGGGCGGGCAATCCGGTGCAGGACGCTCATACGCCGTGCGTGATGAACAAACCATCAAAGACACCCTCGACTCCATCTCAAAACGGCAAGGTGTTTCACATATCATGATTTTCCACTCGTTCTCCGGTGGCTCCGGTTCAGGAATGGTGCTGCCCCTACTTCAATATTCAAAGGAGATTTTTCCAAATGCGCAGGTATTTGTCTGTTCGGCCGGTGTTGATTCGAATGGTCGTTATGCTGATGAGAAATACCCCAACGAAAATACGGTCTACATCACGAGCGATGTCCTCCAAGCCTCTACGGATAGTTTGCACCGAAAGCTGGACAAGATTGAGTTGCTCAAATGGCGCAAGTTCGGGGATGATTTTTCACGTCTTGAGGGGGAACTGTATGATTTGTGGGAGAATATTGCCCAAGGATTTGTTGAATTCAATCCTGCGAACCCCTATCAACTGTTCCACACAGAGATTTCTGGTAACAACAAACCCATCTATTCAAAGATGCAGCGTGATTTATTGGATGTCCTCCGGCGTCATATTGATCAAAATTCGGAGGCCCTTTCTACTATTTTCGACCTGTCAGATGTTGAAAAAACCTCTTGGCACGAATGGCTTCCAAACAACGAAGAACGCGCTCAAGCGTTCTTTGAAAACTCCAGGGCTGGTGCCACCCATCAAGAATTACTGGAAACAACCTGGGAACACTTCGTTCGAGCGAGTTTTGATCCATTGAACCTGTTGAAAATGAGTTCGAATGCACGAGGTACGGTAAATCAGGCTGTGTTTCCTCTTTCGTGGTCTCATTTGCGAAACATTACGTATATGATACGGAGGCTCACAAGAAACATAACCGATCCTTCGTTGGATACTATCGGCCAGAATATTGAGAAAATTCGACAGAACAAGAAATATTCAACTTACATCACCGAATCAAATTTCTTTTACCAAGGATTGACCGAAGGGGACTCTTCTGAAAAATTGAACGCCTTGAACAATCTGCAAGGTCTCCTTGAAACCTATTCTGCCAGGATGCAACAATTCCACACAAAAGTGAATGAAATTACACAATCAATTATCAGCAACAAAGGTGCAGCAGAAGACGATTCAATTCATCACATCACCGTCTCAAATGAATGGTTAACCAATTCGGTGAATCGAGCAAATTGGGACTCAATTGAAGAAGGCGAAGCGTATGAGATTTTCAACGCCATGCTCGGCGACCCGTTCAAAAACATGGCATTCCATTTGCTCACTGAGAGAGACATCACATCAGATGGCACAGATGTGGTCTTGGACGTCAACGACCTGAAGAGTGTGACGCAGAAGATTACATCCTCGTCCGTCATCGAGATGAATTCCACGCATGAGTTTTCGGAACAAATCCCGTTCTCTCAACGAGTCATCCGTTCCGAGGTTGACCTCGATTACGAGATTTTTATTGCATTGCTGAACGACGAGGGCTCTCCCTTCCTCAATGATATTGAAGAAAAATCTGATCAGACAACTGGCCAACTTGGTGGGGGAGGTTTGCTCGGAGGCGGGGGCTTACTTGGAGGTGGAGGCGGTCTGCAAACGGTCCTCGTTCGTGATAATGACTACAGCAGGGCTATGTACCACAATCATTTTGACAACCTCCCCTCCACTGGGCCAGAAACGCTAATCGAAGCCATTAACAAACACCCAGATTTTTCCTTTGAACAGTATTTGCTAACGCCATCTGCGATGTTGAATTTTATCCAAAATTTAACTCAGGAAAAAATTGACCTTTTGGAACGAGAATTCAACGAAAAATTGCCAAACGAAAGCACTGACTTAGAGACTTCAGCAATTTATCAACATATTCACAACATGGCGAAGTGGGTGTTCATCACGAGGCCAGAAGTTTTGGCTCACTATCTCTCCGATAAAGAATCGAGAAAACGGTTCAATGAAGCCACTCAAAATTGGCGGAACCATTTTACGATTTTTTACCAAAAACATGGAATGGCGTTCATCAACCGGAATGAAACGATCCTCGTCCAAAATGCTGTTTCTGCCCAAACCGGTTTAAGAAGCGAGATTATCCGGCAATTGCTAACCCAACATTTGTTCCATCTCGGAATTTTGGATTCAAGTCATCTCTCCTTGTATCCATCCCCCGGAATTACTGAAACTTTCCTTGCGGCGTTGTCGACAACTTGGTGGGCAACCGCAGAAAATCCTGCCCAAGACCAGGATAAACCCGAATGGCAATGCTCTTCTTGGGTACATCCTACCAACACGATGATTGCATTTTCAACTAGCCAAAATGATGCGAATACCGTCCTCACCGATCTTTTGAAGAAGAGTCTCCAACTCAACGACAAGGATGTTTCGTATTTCTCGGGTACCTTGTTTTGCGCGGAAAGGCTGGATGCTAACGCCGCCGTTTATGGCGTTCGCCCCGGCCCGAAATTGTATTTATACATTGCAAGATTAAAAAACTGGGCCCTACGCAATCACCCATTTACGGGGACGACCTCGCTCTTCAATCATATCATTTCTTCAATTCCAGCCAACGAACGAAGTTTGTCAGTTGAGGAGAAGAAGAATCCACGTCCAGATCACTATGACTATCCAACGTTTGTTCAAGGAATCAACGATTTGATTCGATTTTCCATTCCCCGCAAGATGGCGGCAAATGAACCGGGATCCCTCGGAATATTGCGCTATTGTTTGCTGTGGGGCATTGATGATGTTTCAGCTGCGAACGAGAAGGCACTTCAAAATCTGCTGGGCCGTCCACACCTCGACCCAAAGGTACACGAAAACATTCGGGAAATCCATCAGAGTTTCCCTCACGCTCAGGAAGGCGAACCCAATGCGATTGCGCAAACAATCCACGACCGTTTGAACATGCTCATTAGTTTGAGGTTTCCGGAGGCCAACGAGGAAGAAATCGAAGAAACTGTAAACGGGCTTTGGCAAACGGCTTCATGGACGGATGACCATTATTTCACCATGGCGATTTACTTGCTTAAAAATGTTGAGATTTCTGGTATAATCAATGATTATGCCGATTATATCATTCATTATTTCAAGAAAGCATCGGCAGAGATAAAAACCCGTCAAGAATACATCGATGTTGCGAAATACGCCACTGTCCGGCCATTTTTGGATGAGATCATGAGGTGCTTTGACACCTTCGCTACCCTTGTCAACCGTTACACTATTCAATCTCGCCATGAATCAGGCGTCCTCGAGCCTGGGTCAGGGGTAAGGTACAGGGTGCAGGGTTCCTTTGACCTCGACAGATACGATTCGCCAACAACTTCAATCATCACTCGACCTAGCAATGCATTCCATCGCAACAGGGAACTTGACCAGCAAATATATGCCATTGGCGATTTGATGGAGGGTGTGTTGCAAAATCAACAAATTGTCTATAACAACAACATCGATGGTGAATACACCCCCTGGATTCTAATGTTCAACCAAAAAACAATTCCGATGGACATCTCACTTGGTTTTAAAGGAATGATGAATCGGATGGTCGCTTATGGTTTTCACAAATTCAGTGCTACCCTCCTTCACCCTTACTGTTTCCTCAGGAACGCGTTGTGGATGTACGTGAGTTATGGCAAGTTTGCCTCAAAACGGGTGCCAAGTGCAACCAATGACAATTTCTTGATCCCGTATGCCGTCGCAGAACACATTTTTGGGCGACCCGATTTACTCCGTGGAAGAGTCAACGAAGTGCAAAAAGTACTCGCATCAAAATTCCAATCAAACTTCTCTGTTCGTGATCGTGCGATATATTCTCAACAAGTGAAACTCCTAAGTCAATTCACAGGTAAGACAATTGATATCTTGGATGATGACGACAAGAAGTCAATCCAAAGCGAACGAGAGTTTATGCCAATAACAGATATGCTTGGCTTAATCTGGATTAAGCATATTCGTGAAGAAGAAAAGCTGAATGAATGGCGTCGAATATACGATACTCTCGTGAGTAGGTTAACTGAAGTGGGAGTTGCAAATCACATTGCCAAAAATTACTGCGAAAGGATTGAGTCTGTAATCGAAGGCAATGATAACGGCCAGGAAATCATCGATAAGATGCCACAACACAACAACGAAGAACGCATTCTCCTCTCAAAAGAATCAAACTACTATCAATGGATACGCAAGTATGAGCCCGAATTTGAGGACACGATTGGCCAAGCAAAAGCAGAGCATTGGATGAGAGCCATTGCAAATTGGTTAAAGTGGACTCCTTCCGATAGACCGGCCCCGTCACCTCAAACCGGGATAAGGTCGCCAGAAGTTGGAGGGAGGTCACCACCGATGATTGACCTCGATGATCTCATATGATTTTGTGGGATTCAGCATGAAGTCTCTCATCCTCACAACCAGTGGGGATTAGGCCTAGTTCAAGGATAAAATTCCTGCTCAATGATAATCATCGCCAAATCAGGCCGCTGCGCCTGAATCAGCGTAGAGATTGCATCCAATATAGAGCGGCAGTCGCAGCCCTGTGCGACCCCCAGCGTCCACTTTGCCTCTCCTCGCTGCGAGACGTGGCCGCTTTGCCATGCACTTCGCTCGCGAGGCTCGCTGCAGCACGCTGCCCTCGCGTCCAAGTAAAATCGCTTGCAGTCTCACGATTGCTGATTTCGGAGCCCGACTCTCAAGGTCCAGACTTGAAAGGTTGGTGTAGATGTAGACCGCATGCTCAAAACTTGATGCTTCCATACGTTGGCGAGGGCTTGGGAAATAAACCTCTTAAACTTGAGGTCGGAAGTATGGACATGAATCCATCAACAGGGCGAGGGCAGGGCACATCGGTATCCATTTTGCTCTGCTTTCTGATGATTTTTCTTGGAATTTCTGCGTCGATGGGTGGTTTGAACGATGCAGAAA
>Ga0181567_10000944_pt1 | contig 22047 bp, 15 predicted proteins | sample 101ome_14_FD_133761 | JGI IMG/M metagenome (GOLD analysis project Ga0181567, IMG submission 133761) | Coastal salt marsh microbial communities from the Groves Creek Marsh, Skidaway Island, Georgia - 101403AT metaG (megahit assembly) | ecosystem: Environmental > Aquatic > Marine > Intertidal...
AACAGAAAAAAACAATAAAAAAATATTAAATAGTTCAATTGAGTTACTTTGAGCTAGTTTAGTTAAAAAAGAGTCAAAAAACGCAGCTTTTTGATCTGGTTGATCTAAAAATGATCTAAAAAACCATTCAAAAAAGACGGCAAAACAAAGAAATTGTGTCTGGTTGCGTTGTCTGGGCCGTGAGATAATCATCGCCGGTTGTTTCAAGCTAGGGGTTAGCTTCTGTTGGCCCCCCTGAGGGGCTCCTCATCCCAATATGAAGACGTGAGTCGTTGGCCTATCCGATGACCGTTGCTGCGATGAATACGGATCTGGCAACCCTTGCGTTTGCTGGGCAAAAAGGCTTCGCCGACTGCTTCGCTAAAGCCATCCTAGCCTTCAAATTAAGTTAATGGCCTGGAGAAGGCCGCAGGCATTTGATTCGATGGTAAAAAGGGTCTGGCATCTCATATGACTGATTCATCTATTGGAACTAGCCTCTAAGCTCATTCTCATTAGGATCCCTACTTCATGAATGTGTTTAAGGCTTCAGCAATGGGATGGGCGATCAGGCTGAGTTGCTTTATCGGTCTGACCCATACGATCGCGGGGCAGGGATTCAATGACTGGGCCAATAAGCAAGGCAGGGAGGAAATGATTCTCATCCATGCGGGAAAGGAGTCAGAGGCCATCGAGCGGTATGAAAAAGCCCTCAAGCTTCCTGCTCAGCCGTTGGAAGCCCTGTTTGGTCTTGCCGTGGCTCATGCCAGGTTAGGGCATGGCGACACAGCTCTTGATTATGTGGACCGCGCGGTGGCTGCTGGATTGCCCTTTGAGCGCTTTCTTGCCGGGCCCATGGAAATGCTAGAGCCTCTTTATGCCTTGCCAGGATTCCAAAGAAGAAAACAGCACAACAGTCCGTTGTTGATCCATGGTCCCATGCTGGGAGCCCTGAGCGACCGTTCTGCTAGATTCTGGTTGCGAACAGCCAGACCCTGTCATGTTGAAGTTGTGGTCTCTCAGGTGGGTCGCAACCTCTATGGAAAGAATCCCATCAAGGCAACTGGCCGGGCTGGGGAGTCTGATGATCGAACCGGACTCATTGAAGTTCGCGGCCTCAAAGCCAACCAGCTTTATACCTATCAAGTGAAACTTGATGGCGGAGTGGTTTGGGAGGGGCATCAATTTCGCACATTCCCCAAAAAGCATCATGCGGCCGCCTTTCGCCTTGCCTTTGGAGGTGGCGCTGCTTTCACCCCTGATTACGAGCGCATTTTTACCACCATCAAGAGCCGTCAGCCATTGGCCTTTCTGCAAATGGGAGACAATATATACGTGGACCAGCCCATGCTGCCGTCTGTGCAGCGCTATGGGTATTATCGGCGACAGCATTCAAGCCCTTATCGATCTCTGACTGCTAGCCTCAACGTGACCGCCATCTGGGATGATCATGACTTTGGTGATGACGATTGTTGGTATGGGCCTGATCCCAATTTGCCTACCTTTAAGCGCGATGTGCTTCGCGTCTTCAAAGAAAATTGGAATAATCACGGCTATGGGCAAGGGGAGGAATCACCTGGCTGCTATCACGATTTTTACATCGGTGATGTGCACATTATCATGCTTGATGGTCGTTACTACCGAAGCGATCCCAAGCGGATCAAGGACCGATCGATGCTTGGCCCTGACCAGCTCCAATGGTTGTTCCGAACCCTTGAAAACTCTCGAGGAGTCTTCAAAGTCCTCGCCTCGCCCGTACCGTTTGCCTCAGGAGTCAAACCCGGTAGCCTGGATCCTTGGGATGGGTATCCAGAAGAGCGGGAGGCCATTTTCACACACATTCACCAGCATCAAATCGAAGGGGTTGTCCTCTTAGCCGCTGACCGGCATCGCTCTGACGCCTGGCGGATCGATCGACCGGGTGCTTATCCGTTCTACGAATTCATGTCCTCTCGGCTAACCAATCAACACCTTCACCCCGTCATGGAGGGCAGTTTGTTTGGTTATAATGCCAAGCGCTCATTTGGGTTGGTGGAATTCGATACCACTCTTCTGGATCCCGAGCTCACTTACCGGATCATCACCATCGATGATGAGGCAGTCTATGCCCTGAAGGTTCGCCGGAGTGAATTAAGTATTCCTTGAGTACTCCTGAGAGCATTGACGACCTCTCTTTGAGCGTCTTTAAATAGGCCTCTGGCGGTATGGACATATAAATCAGCCCGCATCACACATGTTTTGGAAAAAGAAAAACCCTGAAGAACACCGATATTACCTCTTGCCAGGCATGGGTAAGAGTAACCGTCGTCGTCATCAGCAGTTTGTCCGTTGGGCCATCTTGGTGGGGATCCTAGTATCCGCCTTGGTAGCTGTATTCATTTATTACTCCAATACAATCTGACGCATCCCAACCCCACTGGCCTCTTTCCTTAGCTCTGACCTCATGAACCAACCGCCTACCCAACCTGACACCGACCGATTTTCGGCCAACCGGCGACTTTTTCTTCAGCAACTGAGCGTGCTTGCCGGGGGAAGTTGCCTGGCTTTTCGAGGCGAGGCCCAGACCGCTGCCAACCCTTTTACTGTGGCAGTGCCACCCTCTGCGCTGCGCCCGAATTATCAGTCTGATGTGGGCTCCATGTGGGCTACGATCAGCCGGATCGGCTCTCGATCTGTTTTTCCGTATGCGTTCACTCAGGATGGTTTCACAGATCTGCTGGCATGGAAGCAGGGTGTGAGGATGAGGCTAGGGGAAATGCTAAGCCATTTCCCGGGTCTATGGCCACCCCAAGCCAACAAGGTGAGTGAAACCGATCAGGGCGATTACATGCTGGAGGAAGTGGTTTTCAACACGGCGCAGGAGATCACCGCCCCCGCTTATGTTTTGGTTCCCAAGGCAGCCCAAAAACGAGGAACCCCTGCGGTCATACTGCTTCATGATCACGGTGGATTCTACCTTTGGGGCAAAGAGAAAATGGTTGCCTTGGCTGAGGAAAACCAGTCACTCAAGGAGTATCGCGATCGTTACTTCGAGGGACATTCCATCGCGACTGATCTTGTCAGGCAGGGCTACCTTGTCATCGTGATTGATGCCCTTTACTGGGGTAATCGTCGGATGATGCTTGATGGCGACTCCGACGATTGGTGGGCTCGGGCTGCTGACCTCCCGCCTGAGCAGGTCAATGCCTTCAATATCCGATCCTCCAATCATGAGCATTTGCTGGATCGAACATTGCTTGCGGCCGGTACGACCTGGCCGGGGATCAATGCTTGGGATGACCTTAGGACGATTGACTACCTTTGGTCGCGCGATGAGGTGGATCGCAATCGCATTGGCTGTGTGGGCTTCTCTACTGGAGGTATGCGAGCCATGCTCATGGCAGCCCTGGATGACAGGATCAAGGCCACGGTCAACGCATGCTGGATGACATCCATGCCATACCAGCTTCAGAATGATATCAAGTTTACCATGGGATTCTCTGTGCTCGTACCCGGTATGTCCCGATTCATGGATTTACCTGATTTGGCGGCCATGACCATGCCAGGCGCCCTCATGATTCAGGGGGGGGCGAAGGACCAGTTCTTCAATCGCGAAGGCACACAGGCTGCCTACAAGCAGTTGCAGCGTTCCTTCGCCAAGGGTGGATACCAGGATCGACTTTACATTCAGGAATATGATTCTGGGCATGCTTTCAACCAGTCGATGCAGGATGCTGCCTGGAAATTCCTCAAGACGCATCTTATGGATCTGATCTGATTCCTTGTCAGGTTGGCTGGGTGAGACGGCATGTTTCCTAGAATCAAACCACAAGGATAGGCTGCTGACTTGCCATGGTGCAGGCTATCGTTGTCAATACCCTTTGAGTTTCTAAGGGTTTGATGGATTGCCATGGACTACAACCGCCTTTAAAAAGAAGCCTATGGTGATTTCCCTCCCCAGCTTGTCGATCCGACGAACCTTTTGCTGGTTCTTGATGCTCCATTTACTGCTTGGCCCGTTCCAGGTGATACCAGGTCTGCTGGGGCAGGGATCGGGTTCCTTGCCGGATGAATTGCGCAGCCTCTACCAGGAGGTCTCTGAAGAACTGATGGCTCAGGCTCTTAATAGTCAGGTCGGTTACGATCGTCTTGCCTTGATGTGTGATCGCTTTGGCCCTCGCTTTAGTGGTTCACCCCAGTTGGAGAGCGCAATCGATTGGGCCCTTGAGACCCTTCGGCAGGACGGTTTTGACCCTGTCAGGGGAGAGGCCGTCGAGGTGCCGCGCTGGGTGCGCGGCCAGGAATCGCTCCTCATGAAGGGACCACGACAAAGGGAGTGTCCGATGTTAGGGTTGGGAGGGAGTGTTGGCACACCTCAGGAAGGGATCGAGGCTGAGGTCTTGGTGGTGAGTAGCTTCGAGGAGCTCGCACAAAGGTCTCAAGAGGCCCGGGGACGAATCGTGCTCTTCAACGCCCCATTTACTGATTATGGAACCACCGTGGTGTTTCGGACGCGTGGAGCTATTGAGGCAGCCAAAGTGGGGGCGGTTGCCAGCCTGATACGCTCAGTGGGACCTTTTTCCATGCAAACCCCGCACACGGGAATGATGACTTACGAAACGGGCGTTAAACGTATTCCTCACGCTGCCATCACTATGGAGGATGCAATCATGATGGAACGGATGCAGGCACGCGGTGAAACCATCGACCTTTGCCTGAAGATGGAGGCCAAGACGTTGGAGCCGACGACCTCGCGCAATGTGGTGGCGGAAATTACCGGAAGCCATTGGCCTGAGCAGATCATCCTGGTTAGTGGACACCTAGACTCCTGGGATGTGGGGCAGGGTGCCATGGATGATGGGGCAGGTTGCCTTGCCATGTGGGAAGCAGCTCGGCTCATTCTACAGCAAGGCCTCAGACCCAAGAGAACGCTGCGACTCGTACTATGGACCAATGAGGAGAATGGCATGGCTGGGGTGCGAACCTACCAGAGGGATCATGCTGGGGAAATGGCTCAGCACGTATTGGCTATTGAATCTGATGCTGGTACCTTTGAACCCGAAGGGTTCAGCTTTACTGGGAGTGAGCAGGCGATGCCCTTCCTTGAGTCGATTGGCTCCATGCTCAAGCCCATTGGTGCGAGCCGCCTCAAGTGGGGTGCAGGGGTTTCTGACATCATGCACTTGGTTGCCGATGGTGTGCCAGTCATGGGCTTGGATGTGGATCGAACACGCTATTTCTGGTATCATCACACCGCTGCCGACACGGTTGACAAAGTGGACAAGGATTCATTCAACCGCTGTGTGGCAGCCTCGGCCATCATGATGTGGATCGTGGCAGATATGCCCCAGAGGCTCCCACGCTGAAGAAGCTATTCCCAGATTTGAACCCATCACAAAGAATTCAAGTGCCATGATCTGGCAATGCCGCCAACAGCTTTGGGACCTAAGCCATCGCCCGCTTGTGATGGGGATTCTCAATGTGACCCCTGACTCCTTTTCGGACGGGGGAGAATATGAGGATCCCTCCAGAGCGGTAGAACGCGCCATGACCATGGTTCATGAAGGGGCGGATATAGTGGATATTGGGGGGGAATCCACCCGTCCTGGGGCTCCGGAGGTCAGTCAGCAGGAAGAAATGGAGCGTGTGATACCAGTCCTAGAGCGCCTGGTATCAGCCGGATGCTCAGCTCTGAGTGTTGATACCCGCAAAGTGGAGGTAGCCCGCGTTGCTGTGGAGTGCGGAGCGAGTATTATCAATGACGTGGAAGCTTCCCGTAGTGATCTGGCCATGTGGCAGCTGGTGGCCGAAAGTGGGGTAGGCTATGTGGCCATGCACATGCAGGGCCAGCCTCGCACCATGCAGCATGCGCCCAACTATTCAGAAGTGGTTTCAGAGGTCTATGCTTTTTTTACCGAGCGACTGGATGCCATGCACCACGCAGGAATCAAAAAGCAGCAGGTTGTGCTGGATGTGGGTATTGGATTTGGTAAAGATCTCTTCCATAATCTCGAGCTCCTTAGGTCCATTGAATGTTTTGGTAAACTCGAGCGTCCTATCATGTTGGGTGTTTCCAGGAAGTCGCTGTTCAAAGCTCTCCTTGGGGTTGAAGAACCCTCCAGACGGCTACCTGCTGGGCTTGCCACTGCGCTCTGGGCCGTGAATCAGGGCGTCAAGATTATCAGAACCCATGATGTGGCCGAGACGGTTCAGGCTCTGGCCATGTGGGAAGCCTTGCAGGGTAAAAACCAACTATGAATTTAGACGCATCATGGTCCATGTTATGGCGACCGCTGGTCGAGGTGACCATCCTTGCCATCGGGATCTATTACGTATTGATGTTCGTCAGGCGAACCCATGGCTGGGGCGTCCTCATTGGGTTTTTGGTTTTATTGGGTATGCTGGCTGTCACCGCCCTCTTGGATCTTACGGTGCTCAAGTGGATGCTACTCCAATTTTTCGGTTTCTCCGCTTACGCCATCTTGATTCTTTTTCACCCTGAGATCCGCCGTCTTCTTGCCCGCTTGGGCAATTTGCCGAGCTTTGCCCGCATCCGGGAATTGCGAGAAACCATCGAAGTGATCGTACAGAGTGTCGATCGCCTATCCAACGTCAAGATAGGAGCCCTGATGGCGATCGAGCAGAACCATGATCTTTCGCAACTTGTTGAACTGGGTGTTCCGGTTGATTGTGAGGCGACACCCGAAATGCTTGAGACCATCTTTTTCCCCAATAACGCCATCCATGATGGGGGTGTGATCATCCAGGGGGATCGCATTGCTCATGCTGCCTGTATTTTTCCTCTTACCCGTCGTCAGGACCTACAAAAATCGCTGGGAACGCGGCACCGGGCAGCCATTGGTCTGAGTGAGGAAACTGATGCGGTGGTGGTATTGGTCTCCGAAGAGACGGGGATGATCTCCTATGCTCACCAAGGTAAGCTTGTGAGGGGGCTTTCGTGCGAGGAATTGCGATCGGTTCTCAGCACTTTGCTGGTTAAGACATCACAGTCGGACAAGCGTGCCGCCCGCCAGGCTGCCCTGGAACGTCGACTCGAAAAGAAGACTGTGTCCTGAAAATGAATCGCCATTATCTTAAAACTTATCTGGCCCGCATTGTTGAGAACCCAGGATGGAAATTGGTTTCTCTCCTGCTTTCCATTGGTCTGTGGGTGGTTATCCGCATCGCCGTGGTGGAAGCCTACGAAGCCAATCAGGAAAACCGCGGGCCACTAGCCAGTCGTCAGATTCAGCAAGTACCCATCATCATCCAAACCTCTTCAACCGATACCAATCGCTATGTCATTGAACCCCAGGTCGTATCGGTGAGTGTTCAAGGTCAATCGGTGTTGCTGGAAACACTTGATGCGGGGCGTATTCGAGTGGTAGCCGACCTGACTCAGCAGAGTGGAGAGGATGCTTTCGCCGTCGCCTTGGAGGTGGAAGTGCCCGATGATTTTACTTTTCGAGATTGCCAGCCCCAGAGCATACGAGTCGGCCGGGTGAATTAATACGCTCCAGAAGGGTCCCTGCGAGCCAGTTTGGCTGCCAGCTGGATGGCGCTGATCAAACTGGACTCCCGGGCTAAACCCTTCCAGGCAATATCAAGTGCCGTCCCGTGATCCACACTCGTTCGGATGATGGGTAACCCGAGGGTGGTGTTGACTGCTGTATCAAAGGCAAGCGCTTTGACTGGAATGTGCCCCTGATCATGATACATGCAGACATAAACATCACAGTCTTGGCGTTTCTGAGGTAGAAAGGCCGTGTCGGGAGGAATCGGACCCTCAACTTGGTAGCCTTCTGCTCGCGCTGCCAGGATGGCCGGTTCGATGATGTTTTCCTCCTCTTGGTTCCCGAACAATCCATTTTCCCCAGCATGAGGGTTGAGTCCACAAACCACGATTCGGGGTTGCCTTCCCCGAATGCGCTGCAACCCATCAGCCGAAAGCCGGATGACCTCTAGTATCCGCTGGGTATTCAGGTGGGAGGGCACCTCCGCGTAACCTATGTGAACCGTGACAAAAGTGCAGGTAATCGCCTCTGAGTATTGCATCATGCACCAGCTTTCAGAAGCAGAGCGCGCGGCAAACATTTCGGTGTGGCCAGGGTAGGGAATGCCAGCTAGGGACAGCGCCTTCTTATTGATCGGGGCGGTGGTGACGGCATCGACCATGCCGCCCAAGGCTGCATCGATGGCTCGTTGGATAAATTGATAACTGGCCATCCCTGTATGGGCATCCACCTGAGCAGGGACAAAATGATCTGGCTTCAACACCTCAAGATCCAGGATCAAGGGTTCTTTGGGGCGCTCGGTTAAGGGCAGAGCTGAGGGGGTAGGACCGCTGCGAGATGCCTTGCAGATTGGGGCTTGCCTCACGATGCCTAGTTCATCGGCGCATCGTTCGAGAATGGGGCCATCGCCAAAGATCACGGGGATGCAGGCCTCCAGCACAGACCTATCGAGCATTGCCTTGAGGCAAACTTCAGGCCCAACCCCAGCAGGATCTCCCATGGTGATGGCAATGATGGGTTTTTCGGACATCAAGCCCATAGCAATAAGGCCTTTGAACACCTTCAGGCGAGATCAATTTCCACAGACAGCCTCCCCCCATGAGTGCATACTGGGATCTCGAACATCATGCTGGGTCATCCTGGAGTGTCTTGCTGGCTTATGACCTCACTGAATAGGGCAACTATTGACCAGAGTATCCCGTTGCATACCTCAAGTGTTCACGATAAAATAATTCCTCACCACACTCCATGACTTTGGGTTATTCACCACTCTGCTTGCCTTCTTATGCTTGGGGGGCCTTCTGCTTGCTAATTGGCTGCCTTGAAGTCCTTCAAGGTGAATCGGTTGATCTGGAAGGGCGGTTTGATCGCCAGGTAAGGCCCTTTATTAAGCGTTATTGCCTGGACTGCCACAGCGGTGATCGCCCGAAGGCCAAATTTGATATCAGCTCCTTCGATTCATTGGATGCGGTTCGCCGTGATTTTGGGCACTGGGACTTGATCCTTGAGCGTCTTGAAACAGGCGAAATGCCTCCAGAGGATGCTGAGTTCCTCCCAAGAGCCGAGGTAAGCCAATCGGTTATCGAATGGATGCACCAATTCCGGCGCTCGGAGGCAGCCAGGCAGGCAGGCGATCCTGGGCCCGTTCCAATTCGTCGTCTCAGCCACGCCGAGTATACCCATGTGATAGAGGATCTGACTGGAGTGGCCATCTCCCCTGCAGCCACCTTCCCGCTGGATCCTGCCAATGAGCAGGGCTTTGACAACACCGCTGAATCCCTGACAGTTTCCCCTGCGTTGTTCCAAAAATACCTGGAGTCAGCTCAAGAGGTGGCCAGGCATCTCGTCATGACGCCGCGTGGATTACATTTTGCGCCCTACCCGGTGGAGACCGAAACCGATCTGGATCGTTACGGCGTTTACCGAATTGTTGATTTTTATCGATCTCAGAATACTCGGCTGGAGGATTATTTCGAGGCTGCCTGGCGTCTAAAGACAGAGTCTGGTTTGGGTTCATCCACGCAGGCTTGGAAGCATTCGGTCGCAGGGTCTGGGCTGAGCCGAAAATACCTGCAGACCCTTTACACCCTGCTCGAAAGCCAGGACCATGATCATGGCCCGATACGCCGCTTGCGGGAGTTATGGCGTATGCATGCTTCCCCAGACAAACCCCATGACAAGGTGCTTCCTGAGGAAAGGTTCAAGGTCATGGCTGATTACATCCAATCAGTTCGTGCGCTGATCAGCTTCCAAATCCCTCACCTGCGATCCAAGGGAATCCACAACGGCAGTCAGGCCTTCGTGCTCTGGAGGAACCGGCAGAAAGCGTCCCGTCGCATGCTGGTTGATTTGGCACGCATCCAAGAGACACTATCGACTAGCGGTCATTTATTGGGATTCGACCCACCGGACGACCAAGCGCCTTCCTTGCTCGCTCCCGAACAAATCCAATCCCTTGAATGGTTCGGCCGTGTCTTTCCTGATGGTTTCTACGTTGCTGAGCGTGGTCGTGAGTTTCTGGATCCCGACCCCAATCGCCAGGAGGTCGAAAAGGGACGACTTCTTAGTGCAGGTTTTCACAGCATGATGGGCTATTTCCGAGACGATGAGCCACTATACGAGCTCCTCCTTGAGGAGGCTGATCAAGCCAAATTGGACCAGCTTTGGGAGTCCCTTCATTTCACGACGCGAGCTCCCATGCGTCAGCATCAAGGTATGGTATGGTTCGAACGCACGGATTCAAAATTCATGCGCGATGAGGGATTCGATTTTGCCAGAGCAGAGGACAAGGATGTGACTTCCGAACCCAAGATTCGTCGTTTGGCTGATGTCTATCTCACCAAGGCAATCTCCATGGGGGCCGATGCCCTGGCCGTGGAAGCGATCAAGGAGCATTTTGAGGTCATCAACCATCAAATCAGACAAGTCGAATCCTGGATGGAGGAGGCGCGTTACCATCACCTCAAGGCTTTGGAAAGGCTGGCGGCAATCGCTTATCGCCGGCCCCTTGAGGTTATGGAAGCAGAGTCAATGCGCCGCTTTTATCGGCGCCTTGTCATAGAGGATGGTCTGAGTCACGAGGAGGCCATCCGAGACAGCCTCATCAGTATCCTGGTTTCGCCTCATTTTTGGCATCGGCTTGATCTTGCAGCTGAATCGAATCAGGGCCACGCACTCAGCGGCCAGGCTTTGGCTAATCGGCTGAGTTTCTTTCTCTGGTCGAGCCTGCCGGATGAGCCCCTTATGGTTGACGCGCTTGCTGGCCGTTTGGCCGAAAAGAGTCTTCTCATTCAACACATGCGACGCATGATCCAGGATATTCGCTTCAAGCGCATGGTTCGGGAATTCATGGGGCATTGGCTGGGGTTTCGCCAATTTGAAGATCATAACAGCGTCGATCGAAACCGCTTCGCCAATTTTACCCCGGCTCTTCGAAGCGCCATGTTTGAGGAGCCGATCCGGTTTTTTCAAGAGTTGGTCCTCCAGGATCGGCCCATGCTCGAACTGCTGTATGCCGAGCATACCTGGGTTAATCCAGTCTTGGCCAATCACTATGAGATTGTTTTGCCTGAAGGCCTGAAACCAGATCAATGGATCAAGGTGCAGGCTGCAGACAGGTCCAGGGGGGGACTTCTGACCATGGGGGTGTTTCTGACCATGAATGCTCCAGGGCTTAGGACCAGCCCCGTCAAGCGAGGCTACTGGCTGGTTCACCAGTTGTTGGGTCAGCCAATTCCTCCGCCTCCGCCTAACGTGCCCGAATTGCCGGCTGATGAAAGTCGCATGGACGTATCGTTGCCAGAGATGCTTGCCAGGCATCGACAAGTCAGCCAGTGTGCTCAGTGTCATGAAAAATTTGATGCCATGGGACTTTGCTTTGAGGCCTACGGGCCCGTAGGCGAGCTTCGCACTCAGGATATGGCAGGGCGGCCGATTGCCGATGCTGTGCGTTTTCCTGATCAGACGCAAGGGGTAGGGGTTGATGGCTTGAAAAGGTATCTTAAAATCCAACGAGAAGGGGATTTTATTCGCCAGTTGACCTCCAAGCTGTTGGCCTATGCCCTGGGTCGTAACCTGATGCTTTCGGATGAACCATTCATCGAAGAAGTGATCCAGGGACTCGATGCCCACGATCACTCGATTCAGTGGTTGATTGAACAGATTATCACCAGTTCACAGTTCCAGAACCGTCGTGGCGATTCTCAGGTGACATGGAGCCCCGCATTATGAAAAACAAACGATTAGCAGAGCACGATACCTCTTGGTCACGCCGCCTCTTCCTGCAGGGTGCCGGTGTAGCGATGTCCCTTCCATGGCTGGAATCTCTCTCAGTGTTTGCCAAGGCACAGTCCCTCCCGGGGGAGGGGGCTTCCTCCTATCCGCGTCGATTTGCGGCGCTGTTCATGGCCAATGGCGTCAACCCTCATCATTTTTGGGCCAAAGCTGGAGAATCGGGACTTGAACTCGGTAAGAGCCTTGAGCCGCTGGCTCCCTACACCTCCAAGATGAATTACATTTCCGGGCTTTTTAACAAGAACGCGACGGGTGTGGGGATTCATCCAGGCCAGACGGGTAACCTCCTTTCGGGTGCGTCGCTTCAAAAGGGAGCCACCTTGCGCGGTGGTATTAGCATGGACCAGGTATTGGCCGAGCGTCTGGGGCATCAAACCATACAACCCAGCCTGGTGCTTGGCTGTGAACAGCCCGTGACTGGGTATCACGAAACCAACTTCTCCATGGCCTATGGCTCTCATATCTCCTGGCAAAATGAAAGCTCGCCGGTTCCCATGGAGGTTTATCCTTCTTTGGCCTTTGACAGCCTTTTCGAAAACAAGGGAGGCATGCGTCATTTGAGCATTCTCGATCGTGTGCGTGAACAGACCCAAGACCTGACGCGTCGGGTAAGCCGTGCTGACCAAGCAAAGCTTGATGAGTATTTTACCAGTGTCAGAGAGGTTGAAAAACGTATCGAATCCCAGCGGCGTCTCAAAGACAAGGCCGATGTCAGCTGGATCAAACGACCTCAGGATAGATTTGTTATGGAGCGACCTGAAAATGGGTTGCCTGAGGATATTCGAGAGCACATGCGCCTGATGTGTGACATCTTGGCTCTTGCCTTCCAGACCGATAAGACACGGGTTGCTACCTTGTTGCTATGCCGCGATATTTCGGGTCTGTTCTATCCCTTTCTTGATGCGCGCAACGCCCACCACAGTGCCTCGCACCATGATGAATCCGATGAATTTGAACGCATCACCCGCTACTACATTGGTCAACTTGCTTACCTAGCCAGCCGACTGGATGCCATGCCAGAGGGAGAGGGAACGGTATTGGATCACTCCTGCCTGATTTGGATTTCCAATATGTGGTCAGGGAGCAAACATGATTCAACCAAGGTGCCCCTCATCACGCTTGGTGGGCTTGATGGATCCCTGGAAACGGGTCGGGTGCTGGACTATTTGGATGACTCAGACGAGCAACGCAAACTTTGCAGTTTTTATCTCTCCATCATGGACCGAATGGGGGTGAGCCTGGAAACCTTTGGGGATGCTGATACTCGCCTAAAGGGCATCTAGCATGGCGGTGTTCATTTCTGGATTTTGACGGGCATGGTTTTAAGGCGTGACCCAGCGCTCATCTTAGGGACATCATGGGTACATGCCTTGCCGAATTGCATCCCTTGCCCTGCTGTGGGTCCTTGGTCTTCTGACGCTGCAATCTGAGGACTGGAAGCTCAAAGAGCTGGAATACAACCAGCCTGGAATGAGTGTTGACTTAGGCGTGGGGCTCTGGGCATGGCCCATGCCTATGGATTACGACCAAGATGGTGACCTGGATCTGGTCGTCGCCTGCCCTGATAAGCCCTCCAATGGGGTGTATTTTTTCGAAAACCCTGGGCTTGCCCCGGGGCAATCGCTGCCTATTTTTCGCAAGGCAATCAGGGTGGGAGATGCCTCACAGAACATGCAGGTCAGCTATGTCGCAGGGCAGGCTCGAGTGCTGGTAGAAAATCAGGAGTGCCTTGATTTCCGGAATCAGGGCTTCGCCTCGCGTGCGACCATTTACCCTGAAGCCCGCTTTCACCCCGGACAAACCCGAGCCCGCATGTGGCGTTATGTGGACTGGGAGGGCGATGGTGATCTGGACCTGATGGTCGGGGTTGGGGATTGGTCAGATTACATCTGGGATCAAGCCTATGATGCTCAGGGGCGATGGCAGCATGGTCCCTTACATGGGTGGGTGTATCTGATTGAAAACCAGGATGGGGTCTATGCCAAAAACCCAGTCAAGGTGACCGCAGGTGGGAGTCCAGTGGATGTCTACGGATGGCCTAGCCCCAATTTGGCTGATTTTGATGGCGATGGGGATCTGGATCTACTTTGCGGTGAATTCCTAGATGGATTCACTTATTTTGAAAACATCGGTAGTCGCCAATCCCCTAGTTATGCTTCGGGGCGACGGCTAATGAATTCAGCTGGAGAGTCCCTGAAAATGGACCTGCAAATGATTACCCCAGTGGCCATTGACTGGGATGGCGACGGGGATATGGATTTGGTGGTAGGGGATGAGGATGGCAGGGTGGCTCTAGTGGAGCATCTTGGCAGGGTCTCAGGAGGTATGCCTGAGTTCAGAGCTCCAGTTTATTTTCAACAGGAGGCCGACACCCTGAAATTCGGTGCTCTGGCCACCCCCTTTGCGCATGACTGGGATGGTGATGGCGATGAGGATATTCTCTGCGGCAACACGGCCGGACAAATCGGTATTTTTATCAATTTGGATGGTAACGGTAAGCAATGGAGTGCCCCCTCCTTGCTGGAAGTGGACGGCAAACCCTTTCGTATCACCGCCGGTGAGGATGGATCGATACAGGGGCCAGCCGAAGCCAAGTGGGGCTACACGACTTTTTCGGTTGCTGACTGGGATGGCGATGGTCATGAAGATGTGATTGTCAATTCCATCCTGGCTCGCCTGATGCTGCTCAAAAACCGTTATGGGCGCTTTGAGTCCCAGCCCTTGCCCTTTTGGAGACGGTCACGCCCACCCACTTTTTATTGGTGGGATACGTTGGCAGAGGAGACCCAGACTCAGTGGCGCACGACCCCTTTTGCCTGTGATTTTGATGGCGATGACCTGATGGACCTGATCCTGCTCGATCAAGAAGGTTACCTAACCTGCCAAAGCCGTGCCTTGAAGGATCCCAGACATTTTGTGAATGAAGATGAAGAGCCCATTCGGCTCAATGCCAGGACAGCCGGTGGCAGTGGTCGCATCAAACTCGATGTGGTGGACTGGGATGGCGACGGAAGGTTGGACATCCTAGTCAATTCGGAAAATGCGACCTGGTATCGTAATTGTGAAACCCGATCCGGCAAGATCGTCCTCAAGCGCATAGGCCCTCTTGCCAGACGCAATGTGGCGGGGCATACCTCCAGCCCCTCGACCTGCGATTTTGATCGGGATGGGCGTCCCGATCTTTTGATTGGGGCAGAAAATGGACGCATTTATTACATCGCCCACCAGGACTGTATTGCCTACCCGAAAGCCTCCCTCCAGGCCAGAGGACCTCAGGCCAAGCAAGCCCCTCCTTTTGCTGGTTGGCGCGACGCCTCTTTCATTTATGACCAGGCGCCATTCCCAGAATGCCATGCTTCGACGATTGCTCAAACCTCCCGTGGACTGGTAGCGGCCTGGTTTGGTGGGACACGCGAGAAGCATCCAGATGTCGGCATTTGGAGTAGTTACCACGATGGGGAAGGGTGGTCGACTCCTCGGCAATGGGCAGACGGCGTTCAGCACGCTGATCTCAGATATCCCACCTGGAATCCGGTGCTCTATCAGCCCCCAGGCAAGCAACCGCTGATGCTGTTTTTCAAGGTGGGCCCTAATCCTCAGCAATGGTGGGGAGAGGTGCTGTTCAGCTATGATGGGGGACGTTCCTTCCGTGATCGCCGTCGCCTTCCAGAAGGCATGGACGGTCCTGTTCGGTGCAAACCGCTGCTACTACCCTCGGGTGTGTTGCTGTGTCCTTCCTCTACCGAACATGGCAATGACTGGCGCTTTCACTTTGAACGCCTGAGCAATCTGTCTCACCCCGAACTGGGATCGTCCTGGTCCAGACATGAACCTGAGGAACAACCTTTCCAGATTATTCAACCCACTTTCTTGAGTCATCCCGATGGCAGCTTGCAAGCCCTGTGCCGCTCCAAGCACGAACGTATTGTTCAGAGCTTCTCGCGAGATGGAGGCCTGACCTGGTCACCTCTCGAACGCACCGACATGCCGAACAATAACTCGGGTATTGAGTCCTTGAGCTTGTCCGACGGGCGTCATTTACTGGTTTACAATCACATGGGTGGAGGCAGGCGTCAGGAGGGCTGGGGGTTTCGCAACCGAATCCATCTGGCCATGAGCGAGGATGGTCGTTCCTGGCAAGCGGTTGCTGAGCTGGAATCAGCTGAAACTGGAGAATTCTCCTACCCTTCCATGATTCAGGCCCGCGATGGTCTGGTTCACATCACATACACCTGGAATCGTCAGCGCGTGCGGCACATGATTCTGGATCCTGCAGCACTCGAACCCATAGGGCCGGTTAGTCGCTTTGATGCCCCTTGATCGCGTTTGATTCGCCGGTTTTCTCCGGTGGTCCGATCAAAACCACAAATTCTCCCTTAACACGTATCGAATGCCGATCCTGCCAGAGATGCTCAGCCCTTCCCCGTGTCCATTGCTCGAATTTTTTGGTTAATTCTCTGGCTAGAACCACCTCTCTTTCGGGCATCAGATCCTTGAGTTCCTCAAGCAACTTTTCAATGCGATGGGGCGATTCATAAAGCACCAATGTGGCAGGCAGGGAGCGACAAGACTCTAGCTTGCGACGTCTTCTGGCGCTTTTGCGATCCAGGAAACCGAGGAAGTGAAATGTTTCAGTTGGCAATCCGCTGGCACTGAGGGCAGTGATACACGCCGAGGCCCCGGGGAGGGACTGAACTTCGAATCCTCCAGCAATCACTTCGCGTACGATGCGTTCGCCAGGATCACTGATGCCAGGCGTGCCAGCGTCGGTTACTAGGGCCAGTCGCTCACCTCTGGCCAAGCGGTTAAGGATTTGCTCCACCCGAGCTGCCTCATTGAACTTGTGATAACTGATCAGCGGTTTCTGGATGTCGAAGTGCTTGAGCAGGATACCTGAATGACGGGTGTCTTCGGCCAGGATCAGATCGCATTGCCTGAGCGTTGAGAGCGCCCGGAGGGTGATGTCCTCCAGGTTCCCAATCGGGGTTGCTACCAGGTAAAGAACCCCTTCCTTCAGGGGTTGTCCCGGCTCGGTCTCAGGCTTGGGATGTGGTATGCCCATCGGGGATTATTCTTTCAGATTGCCTAGGACCTGTCAGGTACAAGTTAAACTCGATCAACCGCTGGTTGATCATCTGCAACCTTTTGATAGACTCTCTCCCGCATGGCATCCGGTCCATCCAAATCTAAAAGCAAGTCCAGGTCCCCGAGGCAGGAGGAGAAGCCTCAGGGTTTTGCCTCGTACTTTCAAGGTAACTGGTGGTGGCTGTGGGGTGGCTTGGCCTTGGGGGCGGTGGTGATCTGGCAAGGTAAATCTAAGCCATTGGACGCGTCAAAGACCATATCCGGTGTAGCGACTGAAGCCGGCTTGCCGACCTATCATTCAGCCTCGTCGCCTCAGCTCACTATGGAGCGACTGCGGCAACCGGATGAAGCTGTCTTTGCCGAATATGCCGGATCTTCCTCCTGTGTGCCATGCCACCGCGAAGTCTTTGATAAGTGGCAGCCATCCAATCACGCCCTGGCAGAGCGCTCACTTGATGCCTCGGTGGACCGGTCCGCTTTCGATCCGATGAAGACTTTTCATGTCGGATCGGTCAAGACCCAGGTCTCAAGTGATGGTGAGACCTTTCAGGTTGATACCCTGGGCCTGGGGGGCACCAACCAGGTTCACTCTATTGAAAGAGTCATTGGTCACGAGCCCCTTCGCCAGTTTCTGGTTGATCAAGGCCGAGGAAAGCTGCAGGCCATGGATGTATCCTGGGACCCGCATCGCATGGACTGGTTCAACGTTTATGGAGATGAGGATCGCACATCCGGTGAATGGGGTCATTGGACGGGGCGCGGCATGAATTGGAACAGCATGTGTGCAGGCTGCCACAACACCCGTCTGCGTAAGAATTATGACTCAGAGCAAGACGCCTATCACACCGCCATGGCTGAAATGTCTGTGGGTTGTGAGTCTTGCCATGGGCCGCTTAAGGATCATGTTCAATACTACCAGCATCCCCCTGAAGGTAAGGAGCCGCCTCCTGTTCATCTTGGTAAACGCCATCCACAGCAGGTCCTCAACACCTGTGGTTCGTGCCACTCGCGACGTACGGAGCTGACGGGTGATTTTCTCCCTGGTGAACCTTTCCTGGATCATTACTCTCTGGTGGTACCAGATGCCTCGGAGATTTACTATCCAGATGGGCAGGTGAGGGAGGAAAACTACGTCTACACATCCTTTTTGAGCAGTCGCATGCACCATGCTGGCGTTCATTGCCTGGATTGTCACGACCCTCACTCCAATAAAACCATTTTACCTGGGAACGCCTTATGCATGCGCTGCCACTCAGGTGGTTATCCTGGATCACCGGTGATTGAACCTGGGGCTCATATGTTTCATGCCGCAGAAACTCCCGGAGGACGATGTGTGGATTGTCACATGCCTCAGACGACCTACATGCAGCGTCATCCCCGTCGAGATCATGGCTTTACCATCCCTGACCCGCTGCTAACTCGGGAGTTAGGAATCCCTAACGCTTGCAATCGCTGTCACGAAGATCAGACAACTGATTGGGCGGTGGAGTTCACACAGGCTTGGTATGGTGACCGCCTAGATCGCCCCACACGCGAGCGAGCCAGGTGGGTGGCAGCCGCACGCAGTGCGCGGGAAGGCACGCATCGTCCCATGCTAGCCATGCTCACAGATGATGTGACGCAACCTTTCTGGAAGGCTGTGGCCGCTCGCATGCTTGATATTTGGTGGTTTGAGGACGGAGTGAGCCAAGCACTGGTTGAGGCTTCCCTTGCGGAGGATGCCCTCATTCGCTCTCAAGTGGCTATCGCCATGGGTCCAGCAGCTCAGGCAAAACACCCAGCGATATCCAAAGCCCTGAATGACCTGTTAGAGGACCCGGTACGCAGTGTTCGGGTCAATGCAGCCTGGGCCCTTAGGGGAGAGCTCAAACCCACCTCTTTGGCGGGTCAGGAGCTTGAACACTTTCTTAACCTGCATCTTGATCAACCTTCAGGGCAGATGCAGAAGGGTGCTTGGTATCTTGCCAAAGGAGATGTGGGCAGCGCCCTCAAACGGTATGAGCAGGCTGTTCGATGGGATCCGAACAGTGCACCGCTCAGGCATGAGTTGGGCGTCATTGCCAGTATGTCTGGTGACCCTCAGAGAGCGCTCAAGGAAATGCAGGAAGCCTGTCGATTGGATCCCACTGAAGGGGAGTATTTCTATAAACTGGCCCTCGCATGGAATGAACTGGGCCGAAATGACCAGGTCATGCAATCACTCCTCAAAGCCGTTGAAGTCAATCCAGATCACAGCCGTGCTTGGTATAATCTCGGTTTGGCCTACCACGGCAAGGGCCAGCAAGAAGATGCCCTTCGCAGTCTGATTCGTGGTGAATCAGCCAATCCTTTTGATCCAGAGATCCCTTATGCGAGGGCTACCATCCTGCTGGAAATGGGACGCCTGGAAGAGGCACAGCGCGCGGCTAGGCGTTGTCTGGAGATCACCCCAAACTTCGAAGCAGCGCGCACGCTCCTCAATCGCACCGGAGGCTTCTGAATTCGGTCTTGAAAAGCCAGCCATTCTATTGCGAAATGGTCGCCAACTTTGTTTAAAACTATGTTGCTGGGCGAAATACTTACCAAAGAGCAGATCATTCCCGAGATGCAGGCGACCACGCGCTGGGAAGCCATCGAAGAGCTGATCGACCTTCTCGTTGCCTGCAACAAGATCCGGCCTGCTGATCGAGAATCCATCGCCAACGTGGTCAAAAAACGTGAGTCCAGCATGAGCACGGGCATCGGATTCGGGGTGGGGATCCCTCATGCCTCAACTGATTTGATTTACGATGTCGTCGGTGCTTTTGGTCGATCCAAGAACGGGGTCAATTTTGATGCGCTCGACAACAAGCCTGTCAATCTAGTGATGCTATTTTTAGTGCCTCAGGGTCAATTCCAGAAACACCTACATACGCTTGCGAACATAGCTAAAATTCTGCACAACAATGATTTCAGGCAATCTCTGGAGCAAGCCGGCGATGCCGAAGTCATGGAGCGGCTTTTTAAAGAACAGGCTGGCAGCAAGCCCTAAGTTTTGACTTCTAGCCCTTCGGCATTCCCTCACTCAAGCGATTCCATGGATGATTCCAAGACGGTGCTGACTCATTTGATTAAGACCCGACTTCAGGGTGCAATCAGTAAGGTTTTTCCTGAGGCCGATCCTGGCCTTATCCAACTCCAAATATGCACCAATCCTCGATACGGGGATTATCAGTGCACCTCAGTCATGGCCATTGCCAAGGGGCTGAAGCTCAATCCTCGGAAGGCTGCCGAGGAGGTGCTTGAGCATTTGGATCTATCGGGAGTGGCCTCCGATCCTGAGTTGGCTGGTCCTGGATTTATCAATATTCGACTGCTTCCAGAGGCCGTGACCCAAGCATTGTTGCAAGCAGCTCGGACCGGTAGCTGCTTTGTTCAGCCATCCGATCAAACTCAAACGATGGTCATTGACTTTAGTTCCCCCAATGTGGCCAAGCCCATGCACGTGGGGCACATTCGCTCGACCATCTTGGGTGACTCTCTGGCACGGGTGGCTCGTTTACTGGGACACAAAGTGATCACCGACAACCATATTGGTGACTGGGGAACTCAATTTGGGAAGTTGCTGGTTGGCTGGAAAAAGCATCTTGATGCAGCCAACCTGGCAAAGGATGCCCTGGGAGAGCTCGAACGACTTTATCGAATGGTCAACCAGGCCTGTGAGGAGGATGAAGCGGTGCTTGAGGAAGCCAGGCAGGAACTGGTCGCCCTTCAAAGGGGTGATGAAAACAACCTGGCCATCTGGAAGGAGATGAAAGAGGTCTCCAGATTACAGTTTGATCAGATCTACGAGCGGCTTGGGGTGGTGTTTGATCACGCTCATGGAGAAAGTTTTTACAACGATCACCTCCACTCAGTGGTGCAAGCGCTCACCGAGAAAGGCCTGGCCCGCGACAGCCAAGGCGCCAAGGTAGTGTTTTTCGAAGGTCAGCCTGATTTAGAAGATCATCCGGCCCTGATTCTTAAGAAAGATGGTGGGGCCAACTACACCACAACTGATCTGGCTACCTTGGATTATCGACGCAAACAATGGCAGCCTGACGAAATCATCTATGTGACCGATGGCAGGCAACAATTACATTTCCGTCAGCTTTTTGCTATCTTCAAACAATGGCAGCCTGAATCCAACATCCTTCTTTCCCACACCTGGTTTGGTAGTATTCTTGGATCCGATGGGAGGCCTTTCAAAACACGTTCAGGGGATACCATCAAGCTCAACGACCTGCTTGACGAGGCTGAAGAGCGGGCACTTAGAGCCATCAAGGAGAAAAATCCTGACCTGCCCGAGCAGACGGCAAACGAGTTGGCCAGCATTATTGGGATAGGGGCAGTTAAATATGCTGATTTGCTTCCGAATCGCCAGACTGACTATGTCTTTGATTGGGATAAGATGCTATCGCTCAGCGGTAACACAGCACCCTATCTGCAATACGCTTGCACTCGCATCCGAAGTATCTTCAGAAAAGCCTCTCTGGATGAAGCGGCCTTTTTGGCCGAATGTATCGCCTCAAACATGGAACTGGTTATGGAATCAACTCATGAGCAAACCCTGGCCCGCAAGTTGATTCACTTTGGTCTCATTCTCGAATCGGTGCTTTCTGACCATCGCCCCAACTACCTTTGTAACTACCTCTATGAATTGGCGGGTACCTACACCTCGTTCTATGAGCATTGCCCAGTGCTAAAGTCCGAAGGATCAGTCCAGACTAGCCGCTTGCTGCTTTGTTCGCTTACAAGGCAAGTCCTTGAAAAAGGGTTGGGGCTACTGGGGATCCAAACCCCTTCATTCATGTGAGCCATTGTATGAAGGCCTCGCTTTCCAGGTCCCTACCTGGCTAAGGAGGTATTCACAGAGTGCCTGGTGATCATCCAATTTCACGGGTGCCAACCCCCCGTTGCCGTGAATCTCAAATCCCTTACCCAAAGCAGGGCCATTGAGCACGCAAAGATCGGTTCTGCCATGCTGCAGTTGGTGCCTGACCTTGGTTAACAGACTTTGATAATCGCCCTCTACCTCGTATTTCCAGCCGATCAGGAGTGATTCAGGAAACCAATCCCTGAGGCAAGGTAGGATTTTGGGGCAGGGGATGAGCTTCATCATCAGATTACCTAGCTGACTACTGATTTTGCCTTCCACGAGCTCTTCCAGTTGGCCATCGCTTTGGGAAAGGAACACACC
>Ga0181567_10000957_pt1 | contig 21941 bp, 17 predicted proteins | sample 101ome_14_FD_133761 | JGI IMG/M metagenome (GOLD analysis project Ga0181567, IMG submission 133761) | Coastal salt marsh microbial communities from the Groves Creek Marsh, Skidaway Island, Georgia - 101403AT metaG (megahit assembly) | ecosystem: Environmental > Aquatic > Marine > Intertidal...
ATACTCACGCTGTAGAAGTTGCGTACCTGCCAATCGATAAAGTAGCTCTGTACATCGCCCATCAAACGAAGGGCAAATTCAGTAGAGAAAATACACGTATTCTGTGCTTGGTCTTCCTTAAGAATATCCGCCTGTACTGTTCCACGAACGGTATTTAAGGTCTTTGCTTTGATTTCACCATAAGTCTTGGCATCGAGAACCTCATCACCCGTAACCCCAAGCAAAAGCAATCCAAGGCCATCATTGCCTTCCGGCAATTCTCCTTGGTACGCTGGGCGGGCAATACCGCGGTCATCATACTTGGATTTCTTTACGGCCTCGACCTTGGATTCTAAGCCGTGCTCTTTGATGTAAATCTCACACTCTTGATCTACGGCCGCATTCATAAAGTAAGCCAAAAGCATCGGCGCAGGACCGTTGATGGTCATCGAAACTGAAGTGGTAGGATTTGTGAGTCGAAAACCACTGTAGAGCTTCTTCGCATCATCAAGACAACAGATACTCACCCCTGAATTTCCAATCTTACCATAAATATCCGGACGACGGTCTGGATCATTCCCGTACAAGGTGACACTATCAAAGGCCGTTGAAAGACGCTTGGCCGGCATGCCCAAACTCACGTAATGGAATCGTTTGTTGGTACGTTCGGGACCACCTTCACCCGCAAACATTCGTGTCGGGTCCTCGCCTTCGCGTTTGAAAGGATAGATTCCAGCTGTGTACGGGTATTCACCCGGCACATTTTCAAGCAATAGCCAACGAAGAATATCTCCCCAACTCCGGTATTTCGGAAGTGCCACTTTCGGAATTTGTGTATGAGACAAACTCTCCGTGTGAGTTTTAATGTTGATGTCCTTTCCGCGCACCTGGAAGGTGTATACCGGATCCTTGTAGCGCTTGACGGTTTGTTCCCACTGCTGTAGCTTTTCCCAATTGTGTGGGTCAAGATCCATCTTAATGCGGTCGAAGCTCGCTTGCAGCTGGTCTTTGAGTTCCTGATCTTCCAAGGTTTCGATAGAGCGGTGCAAGGCATATAATTTGTCCGCCACTTCAATCTGTGCGCTAATCTGCTCGCGGTGAATACGGTGACTTTCAGAAATCTCACTGAGGTAACGCGTACGTTTTGGCGGGATGATGAATATTTTCTCGCTCATCTCCCCGGTAATTTCGAAACTGCTCTCAAACCCGGCATTCGCCTTGGTATTGAGCATTTCGATGATGGCTTTGTACAAGCTGTTGGTACCAGGGTCGTTGAACTGACTCGCGATGGTGCCATATACAGGCATGCTTTCAGGATCCGCTTCCCATAAATTATGGTTGCGTTGGTATTGCTTTTTGACATCTCGCAAGGCATCCAAGGCGCCGCGTTTGTCAAATTTGTTCAAGGCAATGAGATCCGCAAAATCCAACATATCGATTTTCTCCAGCTGTGTCGCGGCGCCATATTCCGGCGTCATCACGTACAAGCTCGCATCGCTATGGTCTAGGATTTCCGTATCGCTTTGCCCAATTCCCGAAGTTTCAAGAATGATGAGGTCGAATCCGGCCACTTTCAAAATATCCAAAGCATTCTGTACGTGTGCACTGAGGGCCAAGTTCGCTTGACGCGTGGCCAAAGAGCGCATGAATACATTACCGTGCTTGATGGCGTTCATGCGAATGCGGTCACCCAATAAGGCACCACCCGTTTTTCTTTTAGAAGGATCTACAGATACCACCGCGATACGCTTATCCGTAAAGTCCATGGTAAAGCGACGAACCAACTCATCGACCATGGAGCTCTTTCCAGCCCCACCTGTTCCAGTAATTCCAAGAATAGGCGTGTGTATGGCGGCAGCTTTCTCGGTAATTGAAGCCAATGCTTGACCGTGTTGCTCCCCACAATTCTCAGCCGCAGAAATCCAACGGGCTATAGTAGGATTATTCGCTCCTGCCAATTCTTCAATGCTACCAGGAAGAGTATCTCCAACCAAAAAATCGGACTGCTCCACCAGATCATTAATCATACCCTGCAATCCCATTTTGCGTCCATCGTCCGGATGGTACAAGCGGGTGATGCCATACGCGTGCAATTCTTCAATCTCTTCCGGCAAAATGGTACCACCTCCACCACCAAAAATCTTGATGTGGCCAGCGCCCTTTTCTTGCAATAGGTCATACATGTATTTGAAATACTCAATATGCCCGCCTTGGTAAGAGGTCATGGCTATGGCATTTGCATCTTCTTGAATGGCTGTATTTACTACTTCTTCAACGGAGCGGTCATGGCCCAAGTGAATGACTTCACAACCAGTGCTCTGAATAATACGACGCATGATATTAATAGCGGCATCGTGGCCATCAAAAAGTGATGCTGCTGTAACGATCCGAACCTTTTGTTTTGGTAAGTACGGTGCGGGGTTCTCCATAATTCTGTGATGTATTTGGGACCCTAAAGATAATGCAGAATTGGCCAATGATTCCTTTCGTTATCTTTACGGCAAACCCAACGATATGCAACCACTTCGTTCCCTGCTTTTTTACGTTCCTATCCTCCTGATTTTCATCGTCGACCCTTCAAGTCAAGATATCGGACTTTGGGCCCGATTCTCCGCTGCTTCCGCCGCGTCGTTAGTGGGGATTTATCTATACAGAAATGAAATGAAAGGCGGTTTTACGATTCTTTCTTTAATGGCGATGGCTCTTGTTTTGAGCATAGTGAAAGTTGGACAAGTAGCTGCAGCGAGTGAGCTATACGCATTTGTAGCACGAATAGCATTTCTATCCGGTTGGATTTTAGTGGCTAAAGCAGCTATTACAAAAAATAAAGAAGGCGCCCTGAAGGCTTTAGGAATGGGAAGTCAAATAGCATTAGCCATCGCAGCTTTGAGCATACTACCCTCACTTGCCGAAGCGTATCAAGAAAATAACATTTATTTGGCCAATGGTCCATTGTTCACCCACAAGAACTACGCAGCAGCAACACTACTCTTACTGCTTCCATTAGCTTTTCTTGGTAGGTTTGAAGGAGGAGCTGGAAAGTGGATTCAAATCCTATCCATCGCCACAGCAGGCCTTGCCATACTGCTCTTACGTACCCGAGGTGTATGGCTCGGTGGTATAGCGATGGCACTGGTAGCCACCATCAATTATGTCATTCAAGGAAACACAAAACTTCGCAACCAAGGTTTAATCGCTCTTGGCGTACTCGCCGTTGGAATAGGTATTGCCATCGCAGCCGGTGGAAGTGAAAAGATTTTTAATAGCGACACCATCCAAAGCCGACTGCACTATTGGAATGCATCATGGGAGATGTTTATGGACAAACCCATTAGTGGCGTGGGAGGCGGCCAGTGGAAGATCGAATATCCTGCTCAAGGCCTCAAAGGCACCAACGAAAGTGTGATGAATGGTGTGACCAATATCTTACGCCCACACAACGACTTCCTATGGATGCTTAGTGAAACGGGAATCTTTGGCGCAATTCTTTTCGTTGGCATTCTGGTGATAGGTTTCTGGCAAAACTTCAAAAAAGAAGGAAACATCTACATGGCATTGGTCGTAGTAGGTTTCGCCGTTTACGGCTTTGGTGAATTTCCTCTTGAACGCGCCTCAATGTTGTGGCCGCTGGCAATAGCCCTTGGCTATGCATCCACAGGCCTAAAGACAAGGCTAGAAAGCCCTACCAACGCGATGGTTGCAGGAGTATTGATCACTTTTGCCCTCGTTGTAAGTTCAAGTCGAATGATGAGTGAACGCGAAGCAAAGCAATCGTTGGACGGTTACATGACTCGCAATGCTCGACTGATGCAGACCAATGCAGAATCTGCTCAAAGTATTTTCTTTGAAATGGACATCTACAATAACCCAATGGCGTATTTCGAAGGTTTGGGAATACTAAGTGCGAGCGGGAATCAGCCTACTCAAAGGGATGTGAATAAGGCTCAGGAAGCGTTCGAATATGCATTAGAAATCCACCCGAATCACATGCTCACCCTAAATCAATTGGCCAGTATTCATCGAATGAAAGGTGAACTCAACGAAGCAGCAGCCCTGTATGACCAGGTTTTAGAGATGAGTCCAAGAAACACAACCGCTGCACTAAAACAAGTTGAAGTAATGCGATCATTGGGCGATATCTATGGATCCCTAGATGCCCTTAAAATGATCAGTTCCAAATACAATCCTGCGAATCTCAATGGCCTTGGGCCAGAAGCCACAAAAACTCTCCGGGCTTTCGCAAAACAAGCTGAAGTCCGACCTAGCATGCGTTCATTGCATCAAAATCTACAAGGGGTTCCTCCTTCCAAAATGTGGGAAGTATGGGTGAAATGGAGAAATCGTTAGGTGAAAAATAATTTTTTTACAAATACTTTGATTTTCATCTAAAAATTATACATTTACCTTATGCAAACGCTATTTAATCATACAGCCAATAATATGAACCGCATTTACGTGTGGAACTGGGTTGTTATGGAACAAAGTGAAGGCATAAGATAAAAGAGAATAACCCATAATAGAATATAGCTAAGAGCGCCTTCACAAGAAGGCGCTCTTTTTTTTTACCCAGTTACCATGAGAAACTTCATCAACGTCGTACGTAAATCCGGTCCTATTAAAACTCGGAAACAGGAAGTTGTAGCCCCATCTATGGTGGACGCGATGGGCAACCTTACGTTGTGGTCACTGATGGACCATCTCAATAAAGTGCGACATGAACGTTTTTCGGCATTGAAATTGGATAATACCTGGAAGGAACAGCTCCTGAATATGCAAGTGAAGATGTATGCCAATGCAGCCTTAGGCGATGCACTCACTATTGAGAGCTGTTTCGTTCAGCGCGACAAGAAAAGCGTGGACTTAAAAGTGTATGTAAGCAAACTTAAAAAAGATCAACCTGCCAAACGCGTATGTAAAGCAGTTTATACCGTTTCCATTTTAAGGAAATAGTAACTCGGGGGATGTAACGAGTGTTTGTGTGAGTGTTAGTGGTTATATCATGTTCATCCCCCATCTAGGTTCCATACCTCGAACCTAAAAAAAGCCCGGCGCGTTGCGCCGGGCTTTTGTATTATATGGTTCGCTGGATGGCCCGCTCGAGCCACATTAACGACTCGTCTATTGAGGCCTCTTCTTCCGTGAGGTGTATGGCATGACTGCACATACTTCCGGGCTTCATCAACTGAAGGTTTCCAGTGGGCTCTTGGCCTTTAAGATTAATCCAAACCTCAAATCGGCCTTTCGTTGCAGGAACCAAGCAGGCGATTTGTTTTGAAGTTCGAACGCTGTAGTACTTCTTCTTGCCACTAATCTCAAATTCATGCCCCGTGGCCTTAAGTCCTTCGACGAGTCTATCGTACAAGGGCTTCCAATGTTCTTTTCCCTTGAACACGCTATCCTCGACTTGATCTGCATCCATATGCAAGGACGTATTCTCCTTGGTCAAATGAACCACCATGTTCGCATGTCCATGACCGATGCCAAACTCTTCTTTGAGTCGCTTTACGTTAGCCATATGCTTAGGCTCATTCCAAGAACGAACCATGTCCACCCAATAAGAAATAGGCTGGCCCGTTTTCTTTTCGAGTCCTGCAATGTGGCTATGTATTCCGGCGTTTAGGTCTTGGCTCATACCTTAGGATTTCAATGCTTCTAAGCGCTGGGTAATTAATGCGATTTTTCCTTCGGCGTCCGATTGTTTTTTTCGCTCTGAAGCTACCACAGCCTCCGGTGCATTGGCAACAAAGCGCTCGTTGCTAAGTTTCTTTTCAACGCTTTTCAAGAAGCCCTGGGTATAGGCGAGTTCCTCTTCAAGCTTGGCAATTTCATCGTCTACGTTGACAAACGCATCCGCAGGAATAGTGTAATTAATTCCACCTGCCACGAAGCTAAAGGCTGATTTTTGCGTTTCGTCCACCTCTTGAATGGCATCCACATTGGCCAATTTCATGATCAATGCATCAAAAGCCGTATCGTGGGCCGTCCCCTTCGCAATCTCAATGGTCAATGGTTCCTTCGGCGCAATACCGTTTTCGTTTCGAACAGTACGAACACCACTGACTACCTCAGCAAATTGAGCGTATGATTTCAGAATCTGATTGTCTTCCACTTTCAGCGTTGGCCAAGCCGCGAAGTTGATGGTCTCCCCTTCTCCACGCTCTGCCAAATTCTGCCACAATTCTTCCGTAATAAACGGCATGAATGGGTGCATGATTTCCAACAACGTATTAAAGATTGATTTCGTCGCCTCCAACGCTTCGGCTGAGATTTGCTCACCTTTAGCAGGTTTCACCATTTCGAGATACCACGAACAGAAGTCGTCCCAAACCAATTTATAAGTGGTCATTAACGCCTCAGATAGGCGGTATTTTTCGAAGCTGCTCTCCAGATCTACAAGGGCTTCACCAATACGGTTGCGCATCCAGTTCACACTCAATGACTCGCTTTGGCTAATACCTTGAGAACCGGCTTCCCACATACCAACGAGTCGGAAGGCATTCCAAACCTTATTCGCAAAGAAGGAACCTTGAGAACAAAGATCCTCATCAAACAACAAATCGTTCCCCGCTGGAGCTGTCATAAGCATCCCTACACGAACACCATCAGCACCGTATTTATCGATAAGATCTAGCGGATCTGGGCTATTACCCAAAGACTTTGACATCTTCCGGCGCTTTTTATCACGCACCATGCCCGTGAAGTACACATCCTTAAATGGACGTTTACCTTTGAATTCATAACCCGCCATAATCATGCGCGCTACCCAGAAGAAAATAATATCCTGACCCGTCACTAACGTATTGGTCGGGTAGAAATAATCCTCTTCCTCTTTATTCTCACTGAAGACACTATATGGCCACAACCAAGAGCTGAACCAGGTATCCATTACATCTTCATCTTGATGTACCTCACTGGTACCCAAAGCTGCCACAGCTTCTTCTTTGGTTTTACAAACTGCAAAATTACCGTCCGCATCGTACCATGCCGGGATGCGGTGACCCCACCAAAGTTGACGAGAAACACACCAATCCTTGATGTTTTCCATCCAGTACAGGTAGGTTTTCTCCGTATGTGGAGGATGCAACGTAATGTCTTTTGACTTTACACCATCAATAGCCGGTTGTGCTAGGTCTGACATTTTCAAGAACCATTGCATGCTCAAACGAGGTTCGATAACCGCATCTGTGCGCTCGCTGCGCCCAACTTTGTTGCGTAAGTCTTTCGTTTCTACCAATAGCCCTGCCTCATCCAACGCTTTTGCAACGTTTTTACGCGCCTCAAAGCGATCTTGTCCTGCGAAGGCGCCTGCGTGCTCATTTAAAGCGGCGTGCTGATCAAAAACATCAATAACGTCTAGGTTGTGCTTCTCACCTAGCATTTGGTCGTTTGTGTCATGAGCAGGCGTCACTTTCAAGGCACCGGTTCCAAACTCGATATCCACATATTCGTCGAAGATGATAGGAACCACTCTGCCCACTAAAGGAACGATGGCATTCTTGCCTTTTAAGTGCTGGTAACGCTCATCGTCAGGATTAACACACACTGCCGTATCCCCAAAAATGGTTTCAGGACGCGTTGTTGCGACCTGGAGTGCCTCATCCGACCCTTCTATCTTGTAGGTCATGTAGTATAATCGGCTGTTCTCCTCCTTGTGAATCACCTCTTCATCAGAAACGGCGGTCAAGGCCACAGGGTCCCAATTTACCATTCGTAAACCGCGGTAAATCATTCCTTTGTTGTAGAGGTCGATAAATACATCGATAACCTGCTCGCTACGCACCTCATCTAAAGTGAATGCGGTACGGTCCCAATCGCAAGATGCTCCGAGTCGGCGCAACTGCTTTAGAATAATTCCTCCGTATTCGTCGGTCCAATCCCATGCGTGCTTCAAGAAGTCCTCACGACTTAGGTCCGATTTTTTTATTCCCTGCTCGCGCAGACGTTTTACGACCTTAGCTTCGGTTGCGATGGACGCATGATCCGTCCCGGGCACCCAACAAGCATTCAATCCGAGCATGCGCGCACGTCGAATCAACACATCCTGAATAGTGTTATTCAGCATGTGACCCATGTGCAATACTCCCGTAACATTCGGTGGTGGAATAACGATGGTATAAGGCTCCTTTTCAGGATCGACCTCTGCATGGAAGTAATTTTTCTCCATCCAATGCTGGTACCACTTTGATTCTATTTCACCTGGGGTGTATTTGCCTATTTCGCGCATTACTACTAGGGTTTAAAGCGCAAAAATACATTGCTTCGTGCACCCAATTGACATCATAACTAAGAGATTGTTAAATTCCTTTGAATAGCTGTTCAAGAATCCTACATTTGAAGCACTAAGATTTAAATGCTTTAGTTCAATGAAAAAATTATTCCTTACCCTATTCGTTGCGCTCTTCGGATTCGCTGCCCAAGCACAAGAAGCTCCAGCAGACGGCGCAAAAATTAGCTTTGAAGAGAAAGTCATCAACTACGGAAAAGTAGAAAAAGGTGCCAACGGTACCCGTGTTTTCAAATTCAAAAATGAAGGTACTGAGCCATTGGTTTTAAACTCAGTTCGCGCTTCTTGTGGATGTACCACTCCAAAATGGACTCGCGAGCCGATCGCACCCGGCGCCGAAGGTGAAATTCAGGTGAAATACGATACCAACCGCATGGGGAACTTCCACAAGACTGTTACGGTTCAATCGAACGCAACAAACCAAACTGTGGTATTGACCATCAAAGGCCAGGTTATGAATCCTGAAGCACAAAAAACTACTCCTGAGAAAAAAGGCGGAAGCGTTATTGCAAAATAAACTCGCCCCACCCTTTTTCAGGCATGGATATAATAAGAAAGCCCCGTATTTTTGCGGGGCTTTTGCATTATTAAAAAACCCAAATTATGCCCAAGATTTCTACCAAAGGGACGGCTATGCCATCAAGCCCCATTCGTAAGTTAGTTCCCTTTGCAGAGCACGCTGAACGCAATGGAAAGAAGGTTTATTACCTGAACATTGGACAACCTGATATTAAAACCCCAGAGGTCGCTCAGCAGGCAATCAAAAACGCCGACATCCCCGTTTTAGCCTACAGCCACAGTGCAGGATTTCAAAGCTTGCGTGAGGGATTAGTTCGCTACTACAACGGTAAAAATCTACCCGTAGCCCTAGAAGATATCATCGTTACTACGGGCGGTTCAGAAGCATTGCTCTTCACTTTTGGCTCCGCGATGGATGAGGGGGACGAGGTCATCATTCCAGAACCCTTTTACGCAAACTACAACGGTTTCGCAACCGCGAGTGGTGTGAAAGTGGTACCTGTGGAGGCGAGTATTCAAAATGGGTTTGCCTTGCCTCCCATTGATGCATTTGAAAAGGCCATTACTCCGAAAACCAAGGGTATTCTTATTTGTAACCCTGGAAACCCGACCGGATACCTCTACAGTCAAGAAGAGCTGAATCAGCTGAAGGAGATCGTTATCAAGCACGATTTATTCCTAATCGCTGATGAGGTATACCGCGAGTTCACCTACGACGGTGCACAACACCATAGTGTGTTGAGCATGGAAGGCTTGGAAGAGCATGCCATCGTTGTGGATAGCTTTTCAAAGCGATACAGTATGTGTGGGGCACGAATTGGATGCTTAGTAAGTAAAAACAAGGCGTTCATGGCTGCCGCTATGAAGTTTGCCCAGGCGCGTTTGTCTCCTCCTACCTATGCACAAATCGCGAGTGAAGCAGCATTGCGAACTCCGCAATCGTATTTTGATGAGGTTAATGCAGAATACCTTGAGCGTAGAAACGTTTTAGTAGACGGATTGAACAGCATTGATGGGGTCTTCTGTCCGAAACCAAAAGGAGCTTTTTATGCCGTGGCAGAATTCCCGGTTGAGAGCGCGGAGCATTTCGCAGAATGGTTGCTCAGCGAATACGACTACAATGGTCAAACCTTGATGATGGCGCCAGCTGCAGGGTTCTATGCAAAGCGTGAGCTCGGAGAAAAACAAGCACGCCTAGCGTACGTATTGAATATTGATGATTTGAAAGCCTGTATCGAGATTTTGCGAGAAGCATTGAAAGTATACCCGGGCCGAACCAACTAAGAAAACGTGATTGTACAAATCAACAAAAGCCTCAAGACCCTGAACACCTTTGGCATTGACCAACAGGCAGAACGTCTAATCTGGGCACATAGCACAAATGAAGTTTTAGATTATCTAAAGCATCACGGCGCACCTACCCTGGTTTTAGGTGGTGGTTCTAATATGCTGCTAACTAAGGATGTTCAAGGGGACGTATTGAAAATCGATATCCACGGGCGTGAAGTAGTTTTCGAAAACGAAGAAGAAGTGCATATCCGCCTTGGTGCAGGTGAAAATTGGCATGAAGTAGTTCTATGGACCTTGAGTCAAGGCTTGGGTGGTATGGAAAACCTCAGTCTGATTCCTGGTAACTGTGGAACTGCACCGGTTCAAAATATTGGTGCCTATGGCGTTGAACTAAAAGACCTTCTAATTCGTGTTGAAGGGGTCCAATTAGACCCTGCTCAAACCTTTGAATTAGATAATGCCGGATGTGAGTTTGGCTACAGGGACAGCATATTTAAAACTACGTGGAAAGGCAAAGCCATTATTACCCACATTACTGTCGCACTAACCAAGGTGAATCATCGCCTGAACATGGATTACGGCGCCATCAAATCCGAGCTTGAGGAAGCAGGAATAGATGCCCCGACACCGCGCGACATCAGCAACGCAGTCGTTAAAATTCGTCAAAGTAAATTACCTGACCCAGCCGTTTTGGGCAACTCAGGATCTTTCTTCAAAAACCCTGTGGTAACTTCTGAAATCGCGCAGCAGTTACTAGAGCGGTATTCCGATATGCCTACCTATGATGTTCCGGGTGGAGTGAAACTTGCGGCCGGTTGGCTCATAGAACAGGCAGGATGGAAAGGATTCCGCCGTGGTGATGCAGGGGTGCATGAAAAGCAAGCCCTGGTTTTGGTGAACTATGGCGATGCTTCCGGTGATGAAGTATTGACTTTGGCTCATGATATCATAGACGATGTCGCGAAGAAATACGGCGTTCAACTGCAAGCCGAAGTGAATTTAATCTAGATGAAACGTACTGTAGCCTTCCATACCCTTGGGTGTAAATTAAACTTTGCCGAGACCTCGACCATCGCAAAAGACATGGTCGAAGGTGGATTTGAAAAAGTAGAGTTTAGCGAAGCTGCGGACGTATACATCATCAACACCTGCTCGGTTACGGAAAATGCAGACCGCGAAACGCGCAATATTATTGGACGCGCACTCCGAGCAAACCCGGACGGATTCATTGTGATCGTTGGGTGCTATGCCCAACTCAAGCCCGAGCAAATCATGGAACTTCCAGGCGTCGATCTCGTATTAGGCGCAACTGAAAAATTCAATGTTATGCAATTCCTTGGCGCATTGGAAAAGACAGAGGGCCCTGCGCAAATCCACAGTTGTGAGATAGAAGATGCTAATGCCTTTGTTTCAAGTTACAGTGCCGGTGACCGTACGCGTGCCTTCTTGAAAGTTCAAGACGGATGTGATTACAAATGCACCTATTGCACCATTCCATTAGCCCGAGGCATCTCTCGAAGCGACACCCTAGAAAACGTGGTGGCAAAAGCCAACGAAATTGCAGCTCAAGGCATTCCTGAGATCGTTTTAACGGGAGTTAATGTGGGTGATTATGGAAAAGGTGAATTCGGTAATAAAAAACACGAGAACACATTCTTAGAATTGGTACAAGCTCTTGATCGAGAAGTACCCGTTCAACGCATGCGCATTTCATCGATCGAGCCTAATCTGCTAAGGGATGAAATCATAGCATTTACCGCGAATAGTAAAAAGTTCGTCCCTCACTTCCACATTCCACTGCAAAGCGGAAGTGATACCATACTCAAGAAGATGAAGCGTCGCTACATGACAGCACTCTACAATAAGCGTGTTAGTGCAATAAAAGCGGCAAATGAAGATACCTGTATTGGCGTCGATGTTATTGTAGGTTTTCCAGGAGAAACAGATGCGCATTTTACAGAAACTTACAACTTCTTGAATTCGCTAGATATTAGCTATTTACACGTATTTACTTACAGTGAACGTGAAAACACCTCTGCTGCAGAAATGGAAGGCGTTGTCCCTATTGTGGAGCGGAAGCGAAGAAATAAAATGCTTCGAATTCTCAGCGAAAAGAAGAAAAGAGCCTTCTATGAAAGCCAACTTGGCAAATCACGTCCTGTACTGTTTGAGGCAGAAAATCGTGAAGGCTATATGTACGGATACACAGATAATTACGTGCGTGTTAAAACCTTTTGGAACCCCGAGCTCGCAAATACTACTAAATCATTGAAATTAAATGACATAGGTCCGGATGGAATTGTTACCTTAGACATTCCTAAACACGCCGAACATGTCACTGATTTTTCTAGAATTTAGGCCGCTTTGTAGCGAGCGAGAGTTCTCCAGGTACTGGAGCAGCTTGCGAAAGCGTCATCAAAAAGAGGGGCTTATTTTGCAAAGTGATTTGTTCAAGGTAAGAGAAGGCCTATTCCTGGGCCAAGTTGAGTTTAACGATACACAACGCCAAAACGTATTATCCTACTACGATTCAAAGGACGAACACTCCGATGCCTTGCAGGGAATGTGCAAGAGCATTCGAATGATTTACACTGCGACGAGAGTTTTATGATTGACCTACCCCTGCTCACCACAAAAGTTGAAGCTATAGCTCGTTCTGCGGGCGCATTTTTACGAGAAGAACAACGGCATTTTTCACAAGAACGCGTAAGCCTTAAAAGCTTAAACGCTTTAGTAAGCGACGTCGACAAGAATGCCGAAAAGCAATTGGTTCAAGACCTTCAGGAAATCCTCCCTGAAGCCGGTTTTCTTACCGAAGAAGGCACCATCACGCAGCGCACATCAGATGCCTACTATTGGGTCATTGACCCCCTTGACGGAACGACAAATTTCGTACATGGACTGCCCATCTACAGCGTGAGTATTGCACTCATGCATAACGACGAGCCCGTTATAGGAGTCGTGTACGAGGTTGGTATGGAGGAATGTTTTTCAGCCTATAAAGGAGGTGGTGCAACACTCAATGGCACCAAAATCACAACCTCACCTACAGATTCACTAGCAGATTCTTTACTCGCCACAGGGTTTCCTTACTACGATTTTTCAGGCGTTGCTGGTTTTCAGAAAACCCTTGAATACCTCTATCCTAGAACTCGTGGTATTCGACGTATTGGGACAGCGGCTGTGGATTTAGCCTACACGGCATGTGGACGTTTTGAGGGTTACTTTGAGTACGGGTTGAGCCCTTGGGACGTTGCAGCTGGCATCTTATTAGTTCGTGAAGCTGGCGGCCAAGTTTGTGATTACCAGGGCGGAAACGCACCTATCGATTCAAAAAGTATCATTGCCACGAACAATGGCGTCTTTGAGGATGTTCTCAAAGTAATACAAGTATCAATGGTCAATGGCTAAACCTCGCGTTTGGGTGCTTCCAGGAATGGGGGCAGATTCACGAATTTTCAAAGCATTTTCCTTCCCTTGGCAAGCCACTTATCTCGAGTGGATCATGCCGAAGGATGGTGAGTCGCTATCTGAGTATGCCGATAGATTGCTTGACCGCCATCCGATCCAAGAGAACGACCTTCTTTTTGGATTTAGCTTCGGAGGTATAGTGGCACAAGATTGGGCAAGCCGCAATAAAGTTCAACGTGTAGTATTGCTGAACTCTGTACATTACCAGACCCCCATACGCCCATTGTACAAACGGCTTTCTAAGACGGGGTTGTTGAATTGGGCACCCAACGGATCCATTAGGAACTTCATTTTCTTCATGGCCCGATTAAATAGCCGTCCCAATGCATCGTTAGATCACGTGCTTGAAATGATGGAACAATTTCCATGCGAATACTATCGCTGGGTGCTTGGATCAGTATTGAATTGGGAGCGCAACACCCCATTGTGTGAAGTAGATAGTATTCGAGGGGATCATGATGTGGTTTTCCCTTTCAAGAACCACAATGCATCTCATGATTGGGTACTTCAAGGGGCGACACATTTGAGTTTTCAAACACATGCTCAAGAAATAGCAAAGTTGTTGAAAGAAGGCGTTGATCCCTTACTTTCCTAAACATATCCGTGTATTTTTGAATACATGAAATTCATTCCCACCGCTATACCCGACCTTTTCGAAATTGAGCCTCGTGTCTTTGGTGACCATCGAGGTTATTTTTTCGAAAGCTTCAACACAGAGTCCTTTATTAATCAGGGGATTAACGTAGATTTTATTCAAGACAATGAGAGCCTTTCGAATGCCGGAGTGGTTCGTGGCCTTCATTTTCAAGCACCCCCAAAAGCGCAGGGAAAACTCGTACGTGTTCAAAAAGGGAGCGTTTTGGACGTAGCTGTTGACCTTCGAGTAGGGTCACCGACCTATGGTCAGCACCATAGTGTTATACTTTCAGGTGAAAACAAAAAAATGCTATGGATTCCAGAAGGGTTTGCTCACGGCTTTGCCACCCTCGAAGATCAGACAGTGTTTCTTTATAAATGCACGGACACCTACAGCCCTGAACACGAAGGCTCTATCCTATGGAATGATGAGGGTTTAGGTATTCAGTGGGGTGTTGAGGATCCTCAGCTCAGTGCTAAAGATGCATCTGGACCAGCATTTAAAACCTTCACATCGCCATTCCGCTATGAAAAATAGATTGTTAGCCTTAGGCTCATTCACAGCTCTAATTCTTGCAGGAAGCATGCTCATTGCCTCTAAAACGGACGTGCCCCACCCCGTAGAAGTAAAACCAAGTACGGTAAAGCCTTTCGCAGTGCCGCAAGCTTTGAATTTCTGTGGTGAAGCTCTCCCTTTGGACCGATTAGATGTTCAAGAAAAACTTGACCGTGAAATATTAGTCAACTCCTATTGGCAGAGTAACAACCTGCTGATGCTAAAGCGTTCAGCAAAATATTTTCCAATAATTGAACCCATACTCGCCAAACACGGTATTCCGGAAGATTTTAAATATTTGGCGCTTATAGAAAGTGGATTGCAAAACGTAGTAAGCCCTGCTGGTGCCGCTGGGTATTGGCAAATCATGAAGACAACTGGAAGGGAGAACGGACTCACGGTAGATAACGATATCGACGAACGCTACCACATCGTTAAGTCGACAGAAGTTGCCTGCGTGTATTTGAAAGAAGCTTATGAGCGATTTGGTAATTGGACCCTCGCTGCAGCCTCTTATAACATGGGTATGGCAGGCACAGAAAGACGGCTAGAAGAACAGCGCGTTACCTCCTACTTCGACTTGCTTTTAAATAGTGAAACCGCACGATACGTTTACAGAATTGCCGCGGTTAAACACATCCATCAAAACCTGGCTGACTTCGGCTATGTCTTTCATCAAGACCACGGTTACTCTTTACCGGAATTTGATACACTAAATGTTTCGGGGCCTGTAAACAGTTGGATCGATTGGGCGTTAGAAAACGGTACAACGTATAACACACTTCGCGAATACAACCCATGGATTCGCAACGACCGATGGACCTCAAATACTGATGGTCAGGTACTAACCATTTGGTTACCTAAAAAATAATGAGCGAAAACATTGAGGTTTTTGGAGCGCGATCTCACAACCTGAGAAATATTGATGTTGCCATTCCGCGTAACTCTTTAGTAGTCATTACTGGCCTAAGTGGATCCGGCAAAAGCTCCCTTGCATTCAATACAATTTACGCTGAGGGACAACGTCGCTACATGGAAACATTCAGTGCTTATGCACGTCAGTTTTTAGGAAATATGGAACGGCCCGATGTCGATAAGATTGAAGGTTTATCACCGGTTATTGCTATTGAGCAAAAAACAACATCGCGTAACCCCCGCTCTACCGTTGGGACAGTGACCGAACTAAGTGATTTCCTGCGCCTACTATACGCACGGACCTCTACGGCATATTCCTACAAAACGGGGGAGCCTATGATCAGCTACACGGATAATCAGATTGTATCCTTGATTGCTGAGCGCTTCAATGGTAAACGAATCGCTGTTTTGGCACCTGTAGTTCGTGCGCGCAAGGGCCATTACCGCGAACTCTTCGATCAAATTGTTCGCATGGGCTTCATACGTGCTCGAGTAGATGGCAAGGTCGTCGAAGTAAGTAGCGGTTACCGATTAGACCGTTATAAAACCCATGATATCGAGATTGTTGTGGACCGTATTGTGGTTGCAGCTACATCTGAGGGCCGTATTGCACAAAGCGTAGATACCGCCATGAATCATGGAAAGGGTACGATCGCAGTACTCGATTTAGATACGGATGAATTAGCGTATTTCTCGCGCCAGCTCATGTGTCCAACTACAGGAATTGCTTACCAAGAGCCTGAGCCCAATACCTTCTCATTTAATAGCCCGAAAGGTGCCTGTCCGCGCTGTGACGGTTTGGGTACAACCAAAGAAGTTAACCGCGATAAAATTATTCCTGACCCCACAAAAAGCATCCGAAAAGGAGGTATTGTCCCTATTGGTGAGTACAAGAAGAACTGGATGTTCAACCAGCTCGAAATCATCGCACTGAAGCATGGTTTTACTTTGGACTCCCCTATTTCCGATATTCCAGAAGTGGCTATGGACATTATCCTTCATGGTTCTAATGAAGTAATGACGATTGAACATAAAGCCATTGGAGTAACCAAGGAATATAAATTGAACTTCGAAGGCATCATCAACTTCATTGAAAACCAGAGCAAAGAGGTTAAAAGCCGTTCCATACAGCGCTGGGCTGATGACTATATGGATGATGTGGTATGCGGAAAATGTGATGGTGCCCGATTGCGCAAGGAGAGCCTACATTTTAAAATTGGCGGCAAAAGCATATCAGATATAAGCACACAGAGCCTCGACGCTTTTGGACAGTGGATTGATCAACTAGAGCAGACCTATTCCGCGAAGGAATGGATCATTGCAGAAGAGATTGTCAAAGAACTTAAAGCGCGGAGCCAATTCTTGCTAGATGTTGGGCTGGGATACCTCAACCTAAACCGCAGCGCCCGCAGTTTGAGCGGTGGAGAGGCGCAGCGAATTCGACTTGCAACACAGATAGGCTCGCAGCTCGTCAATGTATTGTACATTTTGGACGAACCCTCAATTGGCCTTCATCAAAGGGACAATGCTCGACTAATAAAGTCCTTGCAGCAGTTGCGTGACATTGGAAATAGTGTCCTAGTGGTGGAGCATGATAAAGACATGATCGAGACGGCCGACCATATTCTGGATATCGGTCCTAAAGCCGGCCTACATGGCGGTGCTATTGTCGCTGAAGGTGATTTAACCGCGATCAAGTCTTCCAACAGCATTACTGCACAATACCTCAACGGGCAGAAATCGATTGAAGTACCTTCCGTTCGACGCCAACCCACTGGTAGTATTCATCTATATGGAGCAACAGGAAATAATCTTCAGAATGTTGATCTCGAGATCCCATTAGGCGTACTAACGTGCATCACTGGAGTTTCCGGAAGCGGTAAATCCACCCTAATCAATGGGACACTCTACCCTATTTTAAATGCCGCTATTTTCCGCGCTTTAGATAAACCGCAGCCCTACGACCGCATTGAAGGCATTGAGCAGATTGATAAAATTATTGATATTGACCAGAGTCCAATTGGGCGGACACCACGTTCAAATCCTGCTACCTATACAGGAGTATGGTCTGAAATTCGTCAACTTTTTGCCGGATTGCCAGAAAGTAAGGTGCGTGGTTACAAGCCAGGGCGGTTCTCGTTCAATGTGAAAGGTGGACGATGCGAAACCTGTGAAGGCGCAGGCTTGCGCACGATTGAAATGAACTTTTTACCGGACGTTTACGTACACTGTGAAACATGCCAAGGAAAACGCTTCAATCGAGAAACCCTCGAAGTACGCTACAAAGGCAAGAGTATTTCTGATGTCTTAGACATGAGCATCGAGGATGCCCTTGAATTCTTTGACCATGTGCCGAAAATCAACATTAAACTAAAGACACTAGTAGATGTAGGCTTAGGCTATATACGCTTGGGACAACCTAGCACCACGCTGAGTGGCGGGGAAGCGCAGCGCGTAAAATTGGCCACTGAGCTCAGTAAGAAAGACACGGGCAACACGTTATATATTTTGGATGAGCCCACTACTGGCCTTCATTTTGAGGACGTGCGCGTACTTATGGAGGTGGTGCAGCGATTGGTTGACCACGGCAATAGCGTGATCATCATTGAGCACAATATGGACGTTATCAAGCAAGCAGATCACATCGTTGATCTCGGGCCTGAAGGCGGTTCTGGCGGCGGAAAGATTGTAGCAACAGGTACTCCAGAAGAAGTTATTAAAGTTGCTGAAAGCATTACCGGGCAATTCCTTAAATTGGAACTATAACCTGAATCACATCTTTATGAACCATCAACCACGTAAATCCTGGACTGAAATCCAAAGCGATAATAGCTGGGGCTTGTTCAAAGTCATGGCTGAATTTGTGCACGGCTATGAGAATCTTAGCCGAATTGGTCCAAGTGTCAGCATCTTTGGAAGTGCTCGAACGGATAAAACGGAACCGCAGTATTTAGCAGCGGCAGAGGAAATCGCATTTCAGCTTGCACAGCGAGGTTTTGGTGTCATCACTGGTGGTGGCCCAGGTATTATGGAGGCTGCAAATAGAGGAGCACAAAAAGGAAAGGGTCCTTCGGTTGGGCTGAATATTGATCTGCCTTTTGAGCAAAGCTCAAACCCATTCATTGATCACGATAAGAACTTGAATTTTGATTATTTCTTCGCCCGTAAGGTGATGTTCATCAAATACAGCCAAGCTTTTGTTGTAATGCCCGGTGGGTTTGGCACCCTAGACGAGTTGTTCGAAGCTGTCACATTGATTCAAACCGGTAAGATAGACCGTTTCCCTATGATCCTTGTCGGCAAAGACTTCTGGGCCGGACTAAAAGATTGGGTCGAAAATACACTGAAGGCCACAGGTAAGATCTCTCCTGACGACACAGATCTATTGCATCTAGTAGATACGCCTGAAGAAGTTATCGAAATCATCGAGGACTTCTACCACGAAAAAGGATATACCACAAACTTCTAAGGAAGCAGTATCAGTGGGAATTTCCTGTTTTGATACGCACCATCCAAGGCAATGATATAATGTCCACTTGGTAATGTGGGTAGTTCTACCCAGTTTCCTGCTGCTTTGCCCGTATAAACAGCCATACCGGCTGTATTGTACAGTGTGAACGCAGCATCTGGTGCTCCATTGATCTGGAACGAACCTTTGGATGGATTCGGTTGAATAATAATTGGTGCCGCTGACTCTTCGCCAATACTAACGTTGTTAACATTTAGCAAGGCAACTCGTATGGTATCAAACTGCCCACCCAACCAATTATAGGTCTGTTTGTGGGTAACAAACCCTGTGAGACTTACGTTTAACGAATCAGAACCTTGCATCGGCGTACCAACATCTGCAAGACCATCGATATTGCTTTGGTAGTTTTGACCAAGCTTATTAAAGGTAATAGTCGCATTGCTAAGCGGTCCTTTGGTAATACTATCATAGACCACCACATGCACTCTTGATGCTTCAACATACTCTGGATCTAATACCCATAATCCCTCTTCAATATCTGAGCAGATTAACAGCCCAGATTCAAAATATGGGTAAGCGCCCCAGTTTCCATAGAAGCCACCACCCGAAAAATTAGGTGAAGTATCGAAGTAACCTACCTCAACCATGAGTTCAGGATATTTTGCATCAACAATCTGAACACCAGAGGTGTAATAAGAGGTCACTACCCACTGCCCTAGAACGTGGGCATTGTGAGGAATAACTCCAGAATCCAATGAAGATTGAATCCGATCAACTTCAGTGATGTTGTTCAAATCACTGACGTCGTAAGCACTTAAAAAAGCTCCACCTACCTCATCCGTACAAAACAAGGTTTGATTATCATCACTAATCCAAGTATTATGCGTGAACGAATTAGGTGTCCCGTGGGTTGCCAAAGTTTGTGCTGAATCTTTTTGAGTAACATCGACTACCACAAATTTACCGGCATATACTGCTGACCCCCACAGCGTATCACCTCGGACCATGCCATCGTGGAAATAGTAATCATCGTAAATCCCTACTACTGTTGGGTTCCATGGATCCGTGGCTAGATCGAGAATCAGCGCTCCTCCATTGGCAATGTTTGCACCAAAAAGATAGCAATAGCCGTTCTCATCGATGTAGAGGTTGTGTGCAGTTTTCAAGGTGTCCCAAACGCCCGCAGGATACTCATAAGGGAAGTTGATGTTTTTCCAAGTAGGGTTTGGATTATTTACGCTATCCATATCTATGATCAGTATTCCGTGTGAAGGAATTTGATTCCAAGAAAATGGGCTATCGTGTGTTACATAAGCATAATGCCCCCATGTTTTCAGGTCTCTCCATATACTATACGGACCTTGAATAAATTGCTTCTTCACAGGAGCTGTAGGCGTACTTATATCAACAATACTTACTCCACCTGTTGTTCCTACTAAGGCGTATTCTATTCCGCTCACAGAATCCGTATAACCCCAGATATCGTTATTATCGTTTAAATAAGTCAGGTGACTTTTCTGGGTAATATTGAAACTGTTTTGTGCCGCAGCACTGAGCGAGATGACGAAACCGAGGATTAGGTAGAGGTGTTTCATGTTAAAAGTCTAATGTGATTTGTGGAGCTTCATCGTCTGCATCATATGAACCTTTGTTTTGCTTTGGAGGTTCAGGTTGAGGATCTAATTCTATAATTTCCTCCTTCTTCGCTACCTCAGCAACGGCCGTTGGCTTCTCTTCCAATGGCTCTGTCATGTGAACTCTGGCCTCAGGACCTTCAACACTAGGTCCTGCAGGTGCGATGTCCGGCAATTCCTCTACGGCCACTTCTGGCTCATCAAGTGGCTCCAATCCAACTACTTTGTTAAGTGTATCCGTAGTTAATTGATTCCCTTTAGCTTTAATACCCTTGACTGATATGAAGTCTGATAGCAATACCTCTTCTGGGTCTTTCTCCACCCCTTTTTGTTTACGAAAGATCATCTCTATTCGTGGCAAAGAAGCGTTGCTTATATATACCAACTCGCTCTTTGGGTGAGCCGTAATGATATTTTCTTCTTTGTCACCACCTTCCCAAAGGAATCGTTTGACAAAGTAGCGGCCCTTCTCTCCGTCAAAATACACTGCACTCAACGGACGATCAACTTCCAATTTTTCCAAATAAATCATATCTGGATCAAAATGCAAGGTCAACTCTGGCACCACAACTTTTAGTGCACCATTTTTCTCTGCGATAAGGATTCGGTCCTCCCCTTTAAAGGAGCCAATCAATCTTCCTCGTTCATCGCTGTTCAATCGTTGTACAGTATCATCAAACCACACTTTACGTGCCTCTAACGTACTCTCTCCACGTTCTTTAAGTTCGACGCGCTTCACAGGGAATTTTGTAGCGATATTTCCTTTGGAGCCACGCCCCTTGACGGCAATTTCTGCGAAATCTAGATCAAATTTCAGTTTCTTCAGTTTGGCCAATTGTCTCAGGAGCACAGTCACAACCTCAGCTTCCCCGTTCGGATTCGCGGTGAAATACAGCAGCTTTGAGCCCTTGTTTCCTTGGCTAATATCGTATTCGCGGTCTCGAGTAATACTGGTCACGCTAAAGCGCTTGACATAGCTCACCTTTGATGCGCCATCAAAATAAATTGCATTGTACACCGTGCGCTCATCGCCTTTCTTCCAAACAGCAACGTACTCAATGTCTTTTCCAAAGAAGGCTTTGTCCTTGACCTTACTAACACTGAATTTTCCATCCTTTCGGAACACAATGATGTCGTCGATGTCTGAACAATCGCAAACGTATTCGTCGCGCTTCATTCCATATCCAA
>Ga0181567_10000973_pt1 | contig 21807 bp, 20 predicted proteins | sample 101ome_14_FD_133761 | JGI IMG/M metagenome (GOLD analysis project Ga0181567, IMG submission 133761) | Coastal salt marsh microbial communities from the Groves Creek Marsh, Skidaway Island, Georgia - 101403AT metaG (megahit assembly) | ecosystem: Environmental > Aquatic > Marine > Intertidal...
GATAAGGCGTTGGATTTCTGCGCTAACGGCTTCCGGACTATCTGCATTTTCGTTTTTCCCGGGTGCGCTTTCGCCCCAACCCGTGATGCCCTCTTGGGTGATGGACACAAAAATATTGTAGCTGTCTCCCCGGACGCCACGACTAATGGCCAATGGAAAGCGTTTTTTGAGTAAAACTTTATGGAGTTCGATTTTCATTTTTGGATGCTCTTTTGCCAAGAAATATAATATCTTAGGGGAATAAATTTAGAATTTATTTCGATGCGAAAAACATTTTTGATTTTCTTGTTTTCAGTGGGCCTATGGGCACAAGACAACACGGTGCCACTGCAGGAAGTTGTCGTGGAAGATGAGGCCAAAAAAAGTTTGATTAGCGAAAAACAAAAAAACACGGTAAGTCAGGACCTGGTTGAAGCGATTTACAATCGTGTATCAGGTGCACGGATTACTTCGGACTATACGGGAAATAAAAACTTATCCATTCGCGGGAGACAATCTTTTTCTACCCAGTCCGATACGGTGATATGGGATATTGATGGACTTATTTTTACCTCTCCTCCGCCGATGGAAGTTAATCAGATTGCCTATGTTGAAGTGCTAAAAGATTTGGCAGCCACCAACAAATACGGTTCCCAAGGAGGCGCCGGTGTGATTGTGATTCGGACTAACGTAAGCGAAAGCGACCGTACAAGTTCAAAAAACCTATGGAATGCACCTTTGCCCATGACCAAAGCCGAACGTGATAGCCTTCGACAAGCCCGTAAAGAGGCTCGTAAGCGCAAACGCGCCAGTAAAAACTAGCGTCTGCCTTGGCGCCATTTTCGCAAGGTTGGCGAACTGTAGCCCCAAAGTAAAAACCCACTCATCACGGTCAACACCCCAAATAGGGAAAATACACGCAAAAGAAGGTTGTTAAAATCATCCCTACCCTGGTAATCCATCGTATGGCTCATCCATAAAAAATCGAACCAACGCCAGTTACGGTGCCTGATTTTCATAAAGGCCCCACTGTTTAAGGCTATATACGCTTTGATGTCTTCTGGATGATCGTAGCTAATGACATAGGCCGGGAGTGGTCCTACACGGTATTCGTGGTGTGCATCGGTAGATTCGAGCAAGGAAATGTCTTTAATTTTTAATTCAGGGATTACATGCGCAGCAGCTACATTACGTGCTTCTTCTTCGCTGATTCCTGTTCGGCGTTCACCGGTGGTGGCGTTGACCAAAAATTGATCGTTCACCCAAAAATACGGCTCTGTTCCGATGGGGACTAAGTCGATGCTGTGTATGGGTTCTTCAATCTGGTCTAAGCCGGCTAAATTGGAATAGGCTTCTGGGGGTTTTTCTAATTGCAAAAAGGGATCTCCGTGTATTTGGTCAATGTCTGTCCAACTGAAATAGAGCCCAGAAACTGTCCAGGCCAAAAATTGGACACCGATGATGAGCCCGAGGTAACGGTGGGTCTTTCTGATTTTTAATTGCGTTTTATACATAAAGTTTTATACTTATCAAAATGTTTTTTATAATGTTGTATATCAATATAATAAAAAAATAAGTGACACTATTCATAGGGTATTTTGCTATGATAAAAAAGCAAAGTGACAGCGCCTAGCGCATTAAAAATAGCGTCATATAAACTGCCTTCACGGTAGGTTGTTAAATAGTGTTGGCCAAATTCGATGGCCGTACCGATCAAAATACTAAAAAGTATGGCAAGGGTTAAGGGGGAAGTCCAACGAAGTTCATGAACAAGTGCCTGAAACAGTAAAACGCTGAGCAAGGCATACATCACCAAATGGCCAATTTTATCTTGAAAACGAAAAGAGGGAAGGGCTAATTCCGAAAATTTTCTAAAGCTTAAATAAACGATTAGACCGATCCATACCGTGGCCAAAGCCGTATACCGATACTTTACCATTTTGATCAATTAAGGCTCTCAAAGTACTAAATATAGCCCGTTTATTTAGCGAAGCCCAATTAAATATTGAAACTTAAAAAAGAATTGAGACCGATTAAAGTGATATACATCGGCCGACCACTCTGAAAATGCACTGGTGTTTTGGTTTCCACCAAAATAAACAATGGTTGCCGGATTGGGATTCCATTGTAATAAGGGTTGGATATAGAAACGGTCGTTAAAGGTATTGTGTTCTGAAATGATTCGTAGGTTGAGAAAATTTGAAAATTGGTAGCGGAAACTTACCCGGGCTATTTGACCTTCAAAATAATTACTCCCTGTCTCTCTATTTTCGAGTCGCGAATAGCGGACCGAGGGATTGATTCTAAAACTGTCGTTAAATTGTATGGTGGTACCAAAATAATAGGTGCGCAGATTACCAATACGGGGAACCACCTCATTAAAAGACACATCTTTTCCGATCATCATATTGATACGGTAATTGATTTTTTCTGAGGGCGCCCCAAAAAGTTCAATTTCGGTAGTGCCCAGATTTTTAAACTCATTCCCGTTAAATTCTTTAAACCAGTCATAGTCATAGACAACGGCTAAAGCGGTATTGCCCAACATTTTCATCTGGAAAAACAAATCCGTTGAAAGGGCTTCACGCCGTTGCTGAAAGGTGTAGACATAATCGCCTTTAAACCCAAAACCAAAGGATTGTACTAAAGGGGTATTGATGATGTTTTGGTATTCGTGATACAGGGTGGTGTGCTTGCGGTTGTTTTTGACAACAAAACCAACATCAGCTTGGTAGTGCGGAGAGAGTTGACGGTAGAAGAGGTAGCTCTTCCAATGTTCGGTATTACGGAATACCTGTGCAAAGAGGGCATCTCCGTGGTATTTTTCTCCATCGAGGCGAATTGAGTGGCCAAAACGGGTTTTATCTGTATCGAGCCAATCTTGTACAGGTTCGACATTAAAACTTTTAAAAAGTTCAAAAGTCAGCCGCCAATTTTTACCCAATAGAAAGAGACCATCAATACCAAAAAGGTTCCCCGAACCCCCCCCCTCAAAAAAGCGGTTGGTTGTCATAAAGCCCATGCGGCTGTTTTTGTCCAAGACCCTTTGATAGCGCAACACATTCACATAACTGGTTCCCCCCTCGGCCAAAAAAGATTGGTCTTCCCCGGCGATAAGGTAGGGTGATTGTTGGTCGATGGTTGTCAGTTGATAGATTCGGCTTCGCCTCCCTTGGCTCAGTAGTTTGGTGGCCATAATTGGGGCATTGATGGAACGCGAATAAAAGGCCTCTGAGCTAAAACGCACCAAATCGGTTCCACGGTTAAAAAACGGACGGCGTTCGGGATATTGTAACGAAAAAGCCGAGTTGACATCGATTTGGGTGACATCGGCTTCAACTTGTGAAAAATCGGGATTAAGGGTGATTTCTAAGGCGGTGTTTTTGTTAAGGTCCAGATTGAGCCCCAGCCCTACTGCCCCAGTGATGGCTTCGTAGGCAATATTGTCTTTGGGAGCACTCCGGTTGCCCTGAACGGAGGAAGAGAGATAAGGCAAAAGCTCTAAGCGCTTTTCGATGCGAATGTCTTTAAGCTCCAACACATCGGTGGTCTGACAAACCACACAGGAATTATCTCGATCACGTGCTTGGGTGCTTACTTCGATTTCGTTTCCGTTTTCGTAGTATTTGCGGTAAAAATTAAAATACCAAGTTTGGTCAGTACCGTTGGGGAAAGGGATTTCCGAAAAGGGAATTTCCATTTCTACCTCATAACCGGTATCGGTGATGCGTCCAGCAGAGCGAAAGTTGGCATTAAAGGTCGCATCGTACATCTTTTCTTCTTCCATGGCATTGATGCCGCGAACGTCGTATTGACTTCCCAAGGGGTTGCAAGCAAAAATATAATTGTTTCGCCCGTCGGCATATGGGTCGAGCCGAATTAAGACCACATCGTCGTTCCACATTTTTTCGTCGTCCCGCGGACGAACGGCCGCCCGAATTTTGTCCGGTGAAACTTCGGCGCGAAAACCGACATATAAATGTGTTTGGGTATAACTGATATAGCCAAAAGAAACAGCCCGAGCAGGTTGGTTGTTGGCCGGTTCAAATTCAATATCTAGAGGAATGGGAGTGGCCTCATCCCATTCTTCGGAGCTGAGTACCCCATCGAGGATAAAGGTATTGGTGGTTTTTTGTTGAGGAACAAAACGCTCTTGTGCAAGAAGTGAGAACGGAAGTAAAAGCGCAATGCAAAATATTTTGGCCAGAAAATGCACCAAGGGTCAATTTTAGTCCGACCAATTTACTATTATTCTTTGATTTGAATCCCTTAGGGCCAAAAAACAAATGATTATTTTTGACAATGAAAAAGAAAGTAGATTTTGACACCGAATGAAACACTTGACCTACACGGGTTTCGCCACAAACAGGCCATAGAACTGGTACAGGATACGTTGCAGTCGTTGGATCGGCAAGGGAGTTTTTCGTTGACCATCATTACGGGCAATTCGACGGTATTGCAGCAACGAATCTTTGAGGAAATCCTCCAGCAAACGCCCTATCATTATTATGTACCCGGTTGGAATTTGGGGCAGATTGTTGTTTCTTTCACTTCACTATGATTTGAAAGGAGATGCATTCAAATGAGAAATAATTGAGTTTTTTGAAATGTAAAGAGCAACTAAAAGTGTAATAATACCACCTATCCATAACCCCGGCACAAAATCCAAAAATAGAAAATAGTCATATAATGCATGGAAAATTACTGGAACTAATAATGAAAGTATAATGAAATAAATTTTATTATTATTTGAAGATTTAGCTTTTCCTAAATAAAAACCCATTATAACTGCAAAAACAAAATGTGCTGGTATCGCTGAAATCATTCTTAAAAACGCAAGAGATGAAGAGCCCTGTAACACAAATGTTAAATTTTCCGCAGTAGCAAATCCCATCCCTACAAAAACTGAATATACGATTCCATCAAATGGCTCATCAAAGTTTTTATTTGGATATATAATAAAAAATACAACTAAAAACTTTAATATTTCCTCTGTAATAGAAACCGAAAGCGCCTCTTCCCCGATTCTTAAAAAATCATTATCAGCATTAATTGAATTTATTAGAAAATCCAAAATGTCAACATCCCAATGAAGGTTAATTGCTCCAAGTATAAATGCTATTGCCAATAACCATAGTGGTTCTTTATCATGAATATCTAAATTATAAATACATATCATAATAAAAAAGCCTGGCGAAATTGACAATGAAACTAAAATTAATTCATAGAAATTTAATTTTTCAATTAATACTAATGGATAAAATAACACAAGATAAAGTGCAGTAACTAAAATAGTCGTAACGATGCTATTTTTTAAAATATTAATCACCCTTCGAATTTAAAATTTTAATGATATCATTATCTCATCAAAAGTACGTTTATATACTTCTGAAAATGCCTTAGCCATTCCAATTGATAAGGTAGACGAATTATGAGAAAACATGACTAACTTGGTATCAATTTGAAACCCTAGATTTGTAAAATTTGAACTAGTTTCTTCACTTCTTAGGTTTATTCCACCCAAATTCTCGAAATTTTTTGTGTATAATTTCCCAACAAAAATTGTTGGATGTGAGTATGTTGCAAAAAAATTGAAAAACCCAAGCTTTCTATATCGTATAGGTGGTAATGTTAATTCAACTGTTGTTTTGAAAAAACTCTTTGCTATAACATTCACATCAGCATCATAACTAAGCCCTGCAAATGAAAAGGGGTTTCTGTACATCTTTGATGATGAATTATCAACATAATTATTGCCAAATGCAGCAAATCCAAATCTTGTAAAAGGATTTATTGTTTTTTCAAATGAATTTCCAAAAGCATTTCTAAACCATAACGCAGAATGATTAATGGGTAATTGAAATCCAAAATCAAAATCCCCATATATTTTTGGGAAAAAGTTACCACTGGTGTAAGATGAAGACAATACTAAAGATGATTTTATTCCTTTTTCTGCATCCACAGCACCAACAGATCCTGTAAGATTTCTGTATGAAAATCTTGCATAAAAGTTGTAAAAAAGATTTGTGTCAAAATCATCATCAGAAAAATTAATTAACTGAAATTCTGGGGACTGATTTAGGCCATAATACCCATTTAATCCAATATTTAAATCAAGATTTTTAGGATCGTCTGAAAAAAGAGCTCTACTATAATCAACACCGAAGTTTAATCCTTTTCTGGATCGTTTAGTTGGACCAAATAAGTCATAAAAGTCTGTTTCGTTATATGTTGCAAAAAAATCATATTTACCTGCTAATGCTCCACCTAATTTTGCAGAGGTATAAAGAAAAGATGCGTGGAATTCTTCCTCTTTATCAATATTTTCTATAGAAGGATCAAGTCCATTATCCCAACTATTGGGTGTATAAGAAAATGACAAGTCCAAACTTTTTAATCCAACTGGATCCTGATATTTAAGCTTGTATCCAATTCCAATTTTATTTTTATAACCAACAATAGTTGGATAAGCATAGTTTAATTTTACCTCCTTTTTTGGAATATAAATTCCTTCTTTTGAATTAAGTTTTTCTTCATCAAAATTAGTTTCTGGGTTTGGGTAAATTGATTTCCAGTCAATCAGTACAGGATGTTTTTCTATTGTTTTGTTCCCTAAAAAATCAATATCTGATATATCTCCCTCTTCTTTATTTAAAACATAAACAGGCACAAAGCCATCACTAGTATATCTAAATGAAAATAGTCTATCATTATCTAATGGTATTGGTCTAAAATAACCCGTTATAGTATTTGTTAATATTTCTATATCTAACGTTTTCGCATCAACTTTATATATATTACTAACTCCTGAATAATATGAGGAGCCCACTAAATAAGAACCATCTTTTGAAAACTTAAAGCTTTGAGGGGAAGCAACATCAAAATTAAAGACCTCTTCATATTTGACATTGGCCTTATCAAAATTATTAAATGTTTTTAGCTTATAAATATTTAAATATTGATTACCATTTAAATCAGTAACAGACGCACTTAAATCTTCACCATTTGGGGAAATGTCAAGATCAAACATATCATGGCCAAAAGGCAAAGTGAATTTTTGTTCCCAATTCATATATAGCTTTGATTGATCATCATCATGGTATTTAGGAATTTTCACAAGTGTGCTAATTCCGTTTAAGTGTCTAACACCCCACAATGATTCATCATTTTTATTAAATGCCAAGTCACCTATTCTTGAATCTTTCTGTAATACTTTAACCTTTCCGGTATTTAAACTAAAACTATTTAAATCTCTTTTTCCATCATTATCAGTAGTAAAAAACAGAAAATCATTTTTCTCATCAAATGCTAATGAAGTTACATTGAAAAGAGTAGGCCCTTTAATGTCTACTAATCTTTTTATTTTACCAGATTCTAGATTTATTGAGGCTATATGTGGAACTTTTCCAGGATAGTTTACCGCCACATAGATCAAATTTCTCTTATTATCAAAAAAAGCATGTGATACCCCACCTAAAACTTTATCAGAAATCAAAATATCTTTACTTATTGGACTTTCTTTAATTTTTGAAATATTATTTTTTTGAAATTCTTTTTCAAAAGCAATCCAATCGTCCCACGATTTAGATAATGATTTACCAAAAATATTTCTGAAATTTGAGGCAAACCCCCTCTTTGAGCCATCTTTTCTTTTAATCCATTCAATTAATTTATTTGGGCCATATTCATATGCTAAATAACTTACAAACCTTGTTCCATAATAATAAAAATTAGCCTTGGACATAAAATCTGCTGATGTTCCAGCAGAAGCTAACCCCTGAGCCGAGTAGATTCTACTATTCTCCAAAACTCTTGTTCTAAAAAACATTTCGTCATAATTACCTAATGCATTTCCTTTTCCTCCATCCATCCAAGTTTCAACAAAAACTGCAATTCCTTCATGCACCCATCTTGGAGAATAGTATCTAGGGCTAGTCAAATAGCTGTAAAACATTGAAATAGGGTGATCACTTGTATTTTTCACTTTACCCCTAAAAAGTTTTTGATAAAACAAATCAGATGAAGAGGCATTGTCAAGAGCTGCAATATGAACTAACTCATGATTCATAATCGAAAATACTCTTTCACCCGCTACACTTGATTCAAATGCATAATTCAGGGGTGAGATACATGTTGAAATTAAATTAATAGGTAAAGATGTAGCACCACCATTCCCATAATCTCCAAAATCTTGAAATAAAACAAATATTTTTTCTTTTGGATCATAATCAAATAATTCCCTATGAAAATCTAATGCATTGTGTGAACATCTAATCGCATGTTTTAAAACATAATCTAATTGAAGATTTGAACTAATAACATTGAAATCTGTAGTTTCAATTTTTTTAAACTGTGAGTATGAAAAAAAGCTTGAAAAAATGACTATAAAAGTAATTATCCTCATAATGAATTAGTTCTTTGTTATCTAATATAAAAAAAGGAGAAATACAATAGTATTCCTCCTTTATAAAAAGTTTAAAATTTTAATTAATTGAATTTATTACTAGAACTCATTTTTTGAAATTCAGGTGAAGAAATTCTTTTTTGAAATTCTGGGCTAGCCATCATTTTTTGGAAATCAGGTGCTGCCATCATTTTTTGGAAGTCAGGTGCTGCCATCATTTTTTGGAAATCAGGTGCTGCCATCATTTTTTGGAAATCAGGTGCTGCCATCATTTTTTGAAAATCAGGTGCTGCCATCATTTTTTGGAAATCAGGCGCTGCCATCATTTTTTGGAAATCAGGCGCTGCCATCATTTTTTGAAAACTTGGAGATGCAACTAGCTTTGCAAATTCAGGATTTGCAACCATTTTCTGAAAGTCTTGATTGTTAAGAAATTCTTGCATTTCTTCCCCATCAAGTTTTACAACAACATCATTTCTGTTGTCGTACTTCTTAGCTTTTTTAACGCCTTTAATTGCTTTATTCCCAGATCCAGAAAGGCTTGAAGGGTCAAAATCAATTGTACCGTTATTAATTAATAAAAATGTCAGTACACCTGACATGATTACAACTGCCACGATTAAGAAGTTTAACTTACCATGGACTTTTTTTGTGTGCTTACTCATAATAAAATTTTTAAATTAATTATTTCCCAAACAACAAAATTGTTGTAACGCAATATTTATATTGCTCCACTAAGGTACGAAAATTTTCTTCCTTGTAAACAAAACCCATTGATATTCAGGAAATTCTAGGGTGTTGTAGCATCAAATCTTTGAGTAACTCCATCAACAAATACCCTAATCATTATAATGTACCCGGTTGGAATTTGGGGGATATTGTTGTTCCCTATAACTAATGGTGATGCATTGGCAGAAAAGTCTTTACTTTATGGTAAATAAAATTAGAAAGGAACTTCGCCCACTACGTGCCTTTTCAAGGACTGACGTTCATGCATCAAAGACATTATTTTTTGGGGAGCTAACATTTTGCACATGCTCGACAATGTGAAATTAAACCTAAATAACATCCATAGTAGGTTCATGAAATTTGGGGTATTTATAACCGTACTTTTATTGTTTTCGTGCACCAAAGAAAAACAGGAGCTATGCGCTTGTACTAAGGAATATTTTCCAGTTTGCGCAGCGGGTAAACAATACGCCAATCCCTGTTTGGCTCAATGTGCCGGATTTTCAGAGACAGAAATAATTGCCCTCGACCAAGATGACGAAAACGCAAGCTGTAGTTAATGGGCAATTAGTTGAGGTGCGCCAACCATATTCTAAGTTGATCGGCCTCGGTGGCGCTGCGTTCAGCCTTAGCCCAGGTTTTGGGCGTGAGCCCAAAACGCTTAAGGTATTTGCCCAGTTCGCGTTTGGTAGGTTTTAAAGGCTCAAGCGCACCTCCCTGATAGCGGATATAAAAACGTGTTTTGGGAATAAATCGCGCAGGAATTGGAATCTCCAACGAGGTTTTTGCAGGTCGTGCATCGCGAAACTCCATCGTGTTTTGCTGCACCACTTCTAACTGTTCACTTTGGTGTAAGGGTATAAAAAACCCTTTTTGGGTCAATTGTTTTTGGGCATCGTAATAATCCCTAACAACATAACGTACACCATCGATTTCACAACTGATATACTCCAATTTAAGTAAAACCTGATCACTTGCTGCCGGCGGATTAGAAAGGTTGCTCAGTTCTATTTCATCGAGGTAGGCGTTATAGCGAAAGTATTTGGCCGCCTCCAGAGGTTCGTCCCCTTTGAATAGGGTCCCGGATAAATAGCGTTCTTCAAAATACGGGCTTCCCTTCACATTGGCCAAAGCACCATTCAGCACATTGGGGTTGGTTCGGATGTTGGTAAACAAATCTGCCACCGGCCCATCCCATTGTCCAAAAGCCAATCCCTTGTCCAGCGGCTGGCCCTGACCCCGGTCAAATTGCCCATGGGCACAAATCCCCCACAAAAAGAGGCTAACAAAAATAAATTGTGCGTTACTTTTCATACCCCTAAAGGTAAAAAATCCCATGGAAACCACCCCATAAAACCGTCCACCGGCTCGGGGAAAGCAAGGCTTTTTTGATTGGGCCAAAAGAATTCTGTAACGGGGTCTTTTTAAAAGGACAAAAATGACTAATTTGAAAAACATTTTAACCAACAAAGTGACCAATGACATTTACCTGGAAGGGCGTAATGCCTGCCTTGACAACACAGTTTGACGCTCAAGAAAACCTCGACTTAAACGCTTTAACCCACCACCTAAATACTCAAATAGATGCCGGGGTACACGGCATTGTTTTGGGGGGAACCCTCGGTGAAGCCAGTACGCTGGAAACCTCGGAAAAAGAAGCCTTGGTCAAAACGGCTCAGGCCCTGACTCAACAAAAAATACCGGTAATCCTAAATATAGCTGAGCAAAGCACCGCCAACGCCATTGCCCGTGTTCAAGAAGCCGAAAAAAACGGGGTAGATGGCTTTATGGTCTTACCGCCCATGCGGTACAAAGCGACAGATCAAGAAACCGTTGCTTATTTTAAAGCGATAGCCCAAGCCACTGCTTTGCCCATCATGATTTATAACAATCCCGTAGATTATAAAATAGAGGTAACCCTCGACATGTTTGAGCAGTTGAGCGAATTGCCCAACATCAATGCCGTTAAAGAATCAACGCGTGATATCTCCAACGTGACCCGGATGAAAAACTGCTTTGGCGACCGTTTTCATATCATGTGTGGAGTAGATACCATTGCTATAGAAAGCCTGATGATGGGAGCAGACGGTTGGATTGCCGGTTTGGTGGATGCTTTTCCAGAGGAAACGGTTGCTATTTATACCTATATCCAAAACGGGATGTACGCCAAAGCCGTAGCGGTACACCGCTGGTTTTTTGACCTCTTGGAGTTAGACATTACCCCGCAGTTGGTTCAGCATATCAAGCAGTGTGAACGTGCTACCGGCATTGGCACGGGTTATGTACGCCAACCCCGGATGGCCAATACCGGCTCCGAAAAAGCACGGGTAGATAAAATCATCCAAACGGCCCTGGCCAATCGTCCGGATATTGCAGACTATAAATCCCTGATGTAGCCATGGAAAACCCCACTTTTTTTTATTCTACGGCCGCCAAAACGGGTCAAGCCTTGCCCGAAAAACACTTTGAGGCCACTACTCAGGAGATAGAAACGGCCCTTTCAGCTGCCGAAGCGGCAACCCTCCCTTTTGCACAATCGTCTGCCCGTGAACGGGCAAACTTTTTGGGCCAAATCGCCCTTCAAATAGAGGGCCGGCGTGAAGCAATCCTCGAGCGGTATCAACAGGAGTCCGGCCTGCCCCAAGGCCGAGCACAAGGAGAATTACAACGAACTCTCTCCCAAATACAACATTTTAAACAGCTTTTGGAAGCTGGACATTATGTCCAGGCTTCGATTCATAAAACCGCCGAAGGGCCCGATTTACGGAAAATGCTCTATCCCCTCGGCCCCATAGTTGTTTTTGGAGCGAGTAATTTTCCACTCGCGTTTTCAACTGCCGGGGGAGACACCATTTCGGCCTTGGCCGCAGGATGTCCGGTCGTGGTCAAGGCCCATCCCTACCACACCGGAACCAGCAGTTTGGTGGCCGAAGCCATTACTGAGGCGGTGGCTTTAAGCCCCTTCCCCAATGGCGTATTTGCCCATTTACAATCCGCTACCCATGCCTTGGGACAACAATTGGCCATGGATCACCGTATAAAGGGAGTAGGCTTTACTGGGAGTTTGGCCGGTGGAAAGGCCCTTTGTGCACTGGCCCAAGAACGTGAGGTTCCTATTCCAGTCTTTGCCGAAATGGGCAGTACAAACCCCATCGTTATTTTGCCCGAAAAAATGAAAAAAGAGGCCCAAACATTAGCGCAAGCACTGGCCGATTCTGTGCTCTTGGGCAACGGACAGTTTTGTACCAATCCAGGACTGGTGTATGCATTGGGAAAACTACCAGACAGTTTTTCAGCAACCTTAGAAGAGGTTTTTACCAAATCCCCAACCGGAACGATGGTGCATCCCAATATCGCTGAGGCCTACCAAAAGAAACTCCAAGCGATTCAAGAAAAATTTCCCGCCCTAAAATTGCTTCAAAAAGCACCTTTTGCTCCGGCATTAGGCCAGGTAAGCGCAGATTATTTTCAGGCCCATCCCGAGTTGGGCGATGAGGTTTTTGGCCCCTTCACCCTGGTGGTAGTCCACGACAATGTCCAAGCCTTGGCCCAAAGCATCCAACAGCTTGACGGACAGTTAACCGCTACGATTTTGGCTACTGTAGATGATTTAGCAGCCTATCCCCAAATTCATCCTTTATTAGTACAAAAAGTGGGCCGCCTTTTATTTGATGGAGTCCCCACTGGGGTCGCTGTAACTACTGCCATGCAACACGGCGGTCCTTATCCTGCCAGCTCGGATAGCCGATTTACCGCTGTGGGGAGCGATGCCATTTACCGTTGGCTCCGCCCGGTATGCTACCAAGATGCACCACAAGCTGTTTTGCCCGAAGCACTTCAAGATCATAACCCGCTAGAACTCGAAAGAAACATTAATAACCAATGGACCAAAGAAACGCTCTAAAACCGCTAGTTGCCCTTTTAACTGTTTTAATAACAACTTTATCTTGTCAAAGTATAAGTACTGACAAACAAATACTTAATGAAGTTATCAATAAGTATGAAAACTATGAGGCTTATGACCGTGAAAAATTCCCTTTAGGAGATTTTTCCGAAGCACGTTATGAACAATTTTACAGCTTTTGCAAGCAGCAAATAATCGAATTGGATCAAGTTAACCGCGAAAAATTGGAACGTGACGACCAACGTTCCTATGATTTACTTCGCTTTGCCCTAAAAAATCACCTAAGTCATTTTGAGTTTAAACAACATTGGAATCCCTTGTTATCCGATGCGGGAATGCACAACAGCTTGGTCTATCGCGTTCGGCCCATTACTTCCAATAAGGATGCAGAGAATTACCTAAAAATCCTTGAAGCCATTCCCCTGTTTGTGGACCAACATCTGGAATTATTACGCAAAGGACTTCAGGCGGGCATTGACCAACCCAAGGTTATTTTTAAGGGCTATGCTTCGACCTATGAAGACCATATTACAATTGATCCGACAGACAATTTTTATTTTTCACCCTTTAAACAATTGCCCGACCGACTTGCCGAAACAGAAAAAGATTCCCTGATCACAGCCGCCAAAACCCTAGTCGAAACGGCAGTAGTCCCTTCTTTTAAAAAAATCAAAGCCTTTTTTGATGAAGAATACCTGCCCAACACCCGTTCGGAAATAGGTGTAAGCGCTACCCCATCGGGGACGGCTTATTATCAAGACCGTATTGCCCATTATACCACCCTGCCCTATACGGCTGAAGAAATTCATCAGATTGGCAAAGAAGAGGTGGCCAAAATTAAAAGTGAGATGATCAAAATCATGGAAGAAGTCGAGTTTAAAGGTGATTTTGCAGCCTTTCTTAGCTTTCTAAGAACCGACCCCCAGTTCTATGCTACAACTCCCGAGGCCTTGTTACTGGCCGCACGCGGAATTTCCAAACGTTTGGACGCCCAGCTCCCCAGGTTTTTTAAGACACTTCCCCGAAAACCTTATGGGGTGGCTCCGGTGCCCGATGCGATAGCTCCCAAATATACAGGCGGTCGTTATATTCCTGCAGGTAGAAATAGCAAAAACCCGGGTTACTACTGGGTAAACACCTATGATTTACCCAGCCGCCCGCTTTATGTTTTACCGGCGCTATCGGCGCATGAAGCCGTTCCGGGACATCATTTGCAAATGGCCCTAAACGCCGAATTGCCCGAAACCATTCCACAATTTCGACGGGATTTATACCTGTCTGCCTATGGAGAAGGCTGGGGGCTTTATACCGAAAAACTGGCCGAGGAAATGGGAATTTATACCACCCCTTACGAACGGTTTGGCCAACTGACGTATTCGATGTGGCGGGCTTGTCGCTTGGTCGTGGATACAGGCATGCATGCCTTGGGTTGGTCGCGGGAACAAGCCGTGGCCTATATGACCGAAAACACCGCCCTGTCCTTCCATGAAATCAATACCGAAATTGACCGCTATATCTCCTGGCCCGGTCAGGCTTTGTCGTATAAAATTGGCGAAATCAAAATCAGGACTCTGCGCCAACGCGCCGAAGCAGCCCTGGGGGATGCTTTTGATATCCGTGAATTTCACGAGGTAATTTTACAAAATGGCACCCTAACCCTTCCCATGATGGAACAAGATGTCGAACGCTATATTGAAGCTAATCAATGAAAAAACCCTTGGAGTTTAGCTGTATAGACGGCCATACAGCAGGCAACCCCGTGCGCATAATCACAGCTCCTCGCCCCGAATTGATTGGTGAGAGCATCATGCAAAAGCGGTTACATTTTTTAAGAGAATACGACTGGATCCGAACCGGCCTTATGTTCGAACCGCGGGGCCATGATATGATGAGCGGCAGTTTTTTTTATCCCCCAGCCGACCCTGCCAATGATGTTGCCATCCTGTTTATAGAAACCAGTGGTTGTTTGCCCATGTGCGGACACGGGCTGATTGGCGCGGTGACCATCCTGATCGAAGCCGGTCTGATCACCCCCAAACAATCCGGTAAACTTCGTGTAGAAACCCCTGCCGGTTTGGTTGCGGTGGATTACCAAATAGAAAACAAAAAAGTTGTCCATGTGCGTTTTAAAAATGTCCCTGCCTTCTTGGCCTTGGAGGGAATTACGGTTGAGGTGTCCGATTTGGGACCGCTTTCTATTGATGTCTCCTACGGGGGAAATTTCTATGCCATAGTCGATGTACAAAAAAACTATAAAGGAATAGAACAATATACCGCCGACCAACTGATACGCTGGAGCCGAGTCTTGCGTGAGGCCATCAATGCGGCCCATAGTATTCAACACCCCGAAGATCCCAACATTAAAGGATGTAGCCATGTTTTATGGACTGCCGCTGCTCCTCTAGATCCCAAGGCAACTGCCCGTAATGCCGTGTTTTATGGCGACAAAGCGATCGACCGCTCTCCCTGTGGAACAGGGACTTCGGCCCGGATGGCCCAATGGTTTGCCAAAGGCCAATTAAATGTTGGTGATGCTTTTGTTCACGAAAGCATTATCGGCTCGCAATTTGCCGGTCGGGTCGAAGCAGCCGTGAGCGTGGGCCCGCATCGTGGAATTATTCCCTCCATTGCTGGTCAGGCCTATATCACGGGATATAATAACATCCTGCTAGACGACAGCGACCCCTATGTAAACGGTTTTCAAGTACTTTGAGCATGCAAAAATCAGTAGTTGTTATTGGCGGAGGTATCGTTGGGCTGAGTTGTGCCTATTATTTGCAAAAAGCCGGACACCAAGTGACCCTTATCGACAAAGGCCAATTCAATGAAGGGACCTCCCACATCAATGCCGGATACCTAACCCCTAGCCATATCATTCCGCTGGCTGCCCCAGGGATGGTCCAAAAAGGACTCCGGTGGATGACCCGACCCGACAGCCCTTTTTACATCCAACCGCGATTTGACCTTAATTTGTTTCGCTGGGGGTGGAAGTTTATGTGGGCATGTAGCCATAAGCATGTTGACAAATCACTAGAGGTTATTAGAGATATAAACTTGTTAAGCAAGGATTTATATATTGAAATGAAATACTCAAAAGATATTGATTTTCAATTAGAATCCAAAGGCTTGCTCATGGCCTATCAGTCGTCAAAAATTGAAAAAGAAGAGGCCAAAGTCGCTCAAAAAGCACGTGCTTTGGGCTTAGAAGTGCGTCAGTTGGATCGTACACAGCTTCAACAATACCAACCAGAGGTCCAAATGCACGCTGCCGGAGCATTTTATTATACCTGCGATGCACATACCACCCCGAGCCTATTTTTGCAACAATTGTTGGCTTTTGTTAAGCAGGCCGGAGTCGATTGTCGTGCACAAACCACGGTCACAGGTTTTATATACCAAAACCAAACAATCAAAGGGGTCCAAACCACCCAAGGTACCTTCACCGCTGATGAATATGTAATGGCCGCAGGGGTATGGTCCGAAGATGTGTTACGCCCCTTGGGCATTCGGATTGCCTTACAAGCAGGTAAGGGTTATGCCATTAGTACCACCCAACCGACAGGCATCAGCCTACCGGCCATCCTTCTTGAACCTAAAATTGCGGTAACCCCCATGCAGGGATTTACTCGCTTTGCCGGAACGATGGAACTTTCCGGAATCAACCATCAAATTCATCCCCATCGCGTAGCAGCCATTGCCCGTGGGGTAGCTGATTTTTATCCTCAACTAAACCTTCCCCAAGCGGATATAGCAAAGGCAAAATGTGGATTGCGTCCCTTATCCCCCGATGGACTACCCTATATTGGCAAGCACCCCAATTGTGACAACCTCACCTTGGCCACCGGCCATGCAATGATGGGATGGAGTTTAGGGCCCGCCACGGGTAAGCTTGTTGCTGAGTTTATTTCAGGGCAAAAAACGTCCTTGGCATTGGACCCTTTTTCACCGCTACGCAAAACGGGCTAATCCTCAAATGCTTGGATATCTTCTGCTTGAGTCAGGTCGGGCAAATGTGTTTTAATGGGAAACATACGGATGCTTTGTGGGTCTTCTGCCAAAGAGTTACGAGCCGCCGTGGGCAGTTCTTTCTCCTGCCGCTCCGGATGTAGGGGACAGTCTTTGAGGTAGGGATAGATTTCGTTCCCCGAAAAACTAAAGATATTCATGCTTACACGGAGTATTCCCTGCGTATCAGCATAAGCGTCTATTTCGGTGAGGGCAGGTTTTTCGATGATATCGGTGAGGTAATTTTCTGCATCGGTTTTGATCACCGCAAATTTGGCAATACGCTCTTGATCAAATCGCAAACCTGCACGATCATAACCCATCAGGGCATGAGGGGCGGTTCGGGAGGCCAACAATTGCCGAAGACTCTCTACATCATAGAGATTATCACCATTGCAAACCGTAAAGCTTTGTTTTTGAAGCAGGGGGTATTGTGTCAAAGCCTGGCAGAGCGCATCGGCGGTTCCTAGGGGCATAGAATACCCGACAGGAATTTTTTGATACACCCAAAAAAAGGTTAGTTTTCGTAAAGGATCGTCTTGGGAAAGGGCGTTATGCCATTGAGCAAAATGCGTATCGGCTTCTCCTACAATTAGGTAAATGTTTTGGTAACCGGCCTGAAGTGCATGTTGCAAAAGGTAATAGAGCAATGGCAGCTTTTTTTTCCCCAGTGGAATCAACGCTTTGTGAACCTTTAGGGCCTTTTGAACTAGGTCTTCATTTAAATTGGCATCCGCTAGGGAGCGTTTCATTCGGGAAGAAGCCCCCCCGGCCATGATGACCAAATTTTTATCGGGAGTAAACATCTGTAGCAGTAGTTAATTGAACAGGAAAGGCCGCAGTAGCCCCCTGGCTGACAAAAGCCTTACAAACGTCGTCTAGCGCCGATTCAGGAACCATAGCAACCATGGCACCACCCCCACCAGAGCCCACAATTTTGGCCCCTATAGCACCGGCTTTTAAAGCAGCAGTCATCATCGTATCCATGGGTTTTGGGGTGTTTTGGATGCATGTTTTTAGTATATGTTGGTGGGCATTCATCAAGGCGCCAAGTACATGGGTATCGGGCGTTGGTTTTTGGAGTTCTTGCGCGGCGGCGCGAGTGATAAGGTAATTTTCAACCGTCGCATACCAAAAAGGCTGGAGTGCCACAGGTAAAAGTGTTTTATACCGGGCATAACTTGTTTTATCGACTTGGTATAGATCAAAGTCAGGAACCTTTTTTTGTAGAATAGCCAGTGCTTCTAGGGCGTCGTTTTTGGCCCTGGCCAAAACACCCAAGGTTTGTTTTTCAATACCGGAGACAGCGACAACCAAAGGGCCCAACTTTGGGGTCAATGGAGTCCAATCTCCAACGGTGGTTTCCAAAAAACCCAATCCGCCTTGGGCAATGGTGTATTGGTCCATCATCCCCCCCGGTTGATTAAAGTTTAGGACTTCGCTTTCATAGGCCCATCGCCCTATTTGGGCCGCTGTGTACGATGATTTTTTGCCGAAGGCGTCTACCAAAAAACGAATCCATGCTACCACAACGGCCGATGAGCTGGACAATCCCGAATTGATGGGCAGATCGCCCTTGAGGGTCACTTGATACCCTTGGTCGGGACAGATGCCTTCCTTTTTGAGGGTGTGTAAAGCCGAGCGGTAATAGTCGTTGGGCGCCAAAGGTGACGCATCGCTTAAGGCGATTTCTCGGGTTTCACCCAAATCGGGCAGCACCAAGCTAAAAGTGGCCTTTTTTTGGGGGACGGCTTCGAGTTTAATGTAGCGGTCGATGGTTCCGGCAATCACAGGAAGCCCCAAATAATCCTGATGGTCTCCAAAAAAACAAATCCGTCCCGGAACTTGGCTTAAAATCATTGTTGAAATTTAAACAAAACCAATATATTTATAAACCTTAGCCAAGATTAACTTAGTCTATATGAAAAATATCAATCGAAGAGCGTTTATTCAAAAAACATCTTTGGCCACTGCTGCCGTTGGGATCATCGGTACGACTGCCTGCCAAGAAGACAATCAGACACGCCCAGTACAAAGGGCTTACCTCGGGGACTTTGCTGCGCCTAAATTGCCAACCATACGGGCGGCCTTTATCGGGGTTGGTCATCGTGGTAAAGGGCATGTACGCAATTTTGCCCGTCTAGAAAATACGCAGGTCGTTGCGATTTCAGACTTGTACCAAGATAATGTGGATAAAGCCGCGGACATCGCTCAAGAAGCTAAACCCGGCCAACATGAAGGTATTGCCCGCTATGCCGGTGATGAAAATCTTTGGAAAAAAATGTTGACAGAAGTCCAACCCGATGTGGTGTTTATCAGCACCAATTGGGCCAACTATGCACCCATGGCCATTGCTGCACTTCAGGCCGGGGCCCATGCCTTTGTCGAAGTCCCACTGGCGCTCACCCTAGACGAGCTATGGGCCATAGTCGATGCCGCCGAAAAAGCGCAACGTCATTGTATGATGATGGAAAATGTTAACTATAGCCGCGACGAACTTTTGTTTCTCAATATGTGTCGTCAGGGGCTCTTAGGCGACTTACTCCACGCCGAAGCGTCCTATATCCATGAACTTCGCTGGCAAATGGAGGAGCAAGAACGAGGAACCGGTTCTTGGCGTACCTACCACTACAGCCAACGCAACGGAAATTTATACCCCACCCACGGACTGGGTCCCGTAGCACAATACATGAATCTCGCCCGGGGCGAAGATACATTTGAACATTTAGTTTCCTATTCTACACCCGCTATGGGGCGTAAAGCTTATGCCCAAAAAAATTACCCCAAAGACCACAAATGGAATCAACTGGATTTTAAAGGGGGAGATTTAAATACCTCCATCATCAAAACCCAACTCGGGCGAACAGTCATGGTGCAGTGGGACGAAACTAGTCCGCGGCCCTATACTCGACTAAATTTGATTCAAGGGACCTTAGGGGCTTTGGCCGGATTTCCTACCCGCGTGGCCCTCGAAGGCGGGGTGCTAGACATTACCAAAGATCATCATAGTTGGGTTCAAGGCGAAGCCATGGCAGCAGTTTATGAAAAGTATGACCACCCACTCTATACCCGACTGAATTCCCAAGCCAAAGGAAGCGGACACGGAGGTATGGACGGTATCATGATGTACCGTATCGTCGAATGTTTGCAACAAGGACAACCTCTGGACCAAAACCTCTACGAAGGATGCTTCTGGAGTGCTGTTTCTCCGTTAAGTGAAGCTTCGGTTGCCGCCGGAGGACAGCCCCAGCATTTCCCCGATTTTACGCGGGGCAACTGGAAGACGACTCAACCCTTAGGAATCATTACTTAATCAGCAAACTATGTTGTACAGCCTAATCATTACCCTATTTTTTGGCCTCCATCAAAACTTATCGGTTACCGGTCAATGGGTAACCATCGATGACGAAACCGGAAAGGAAAAATCCGAAGTAACGGTCTATATCAAACAAAACCGGCTTTATGCCCGTATCGATCGCCTCCTTTTAGAAGAAGATCAAGGAAAAAGATGCATCGAGTGCAAAGATGACAAACAGGGTCAACCCATAGAAGGAATGCTCATCATTAACGGCCTTGAACCCGACGGTGACAGTTGGTCTGACGGGGAGATACTCGACCCGGCAAACGGTAAATACTACGCTTGTACCCTAGCGTTGGAAGATGTCAAAACCTTGTCGGTTAGAGGATATATTGGGTTTTCTTTTATTGGACGCACCCAGCAATGGAAACGTAAACAATAAGTCTTATTCAAGCAAGATAAATCGTTTAAAACACCAATGTATTGATTTCACTGGTGTTCACGCGCGATTTTTCTATAAAACAAAAACGTTTGTCAACCCAGCGTCAACCCTTTGCTGGTTAAATATCAGTTATTAACATCTTTTTATGCTTGCTATTCCAAATCAATGGCTTTCCGAAATACAAAATATCGCCAATTGGAATAGTTAAATTATGTTAGATAAACATAGGGGGTCCCCCCCGTCTTTCACACCCACAAATTTCAAATAACACGTGTGACACAAATAGTATTAGTTATGGAAAAGAATTGGGGCAATTAGTATTTTTATGGAAAACATAAATCAATGATATGAATAACTTCATAAAAAAATATTGGGAGGGCGCTTTGGTTTCACAAATTGGGTTAGCGTATATACTCTACGAATATTATACAAATGACCAAATTTCAAACATCGGTATTACGTTATTTGCAATTGGAAACATAATTGTTTTAGGAAAGGCATTTTATAAGAAATAACGTATGAAATATTTAAAATTACTTTGTGAAAATTGTAATAGAACTAAATCAGATAAAATTGGATAGAATTATGAAAATTAAAACTTTACTATTATTCATTTTGATTTCAGCTAATGCTTTTAGTCAAATTGCTGAAGTATCACCATCGGATTCACCAGTAATAATAGGTGAAGTAGATATTTTTGGAGCTTCTGGGATAAATGGCAGTGCTGTATTGCAAGAAATGGGTATTATTGATGGAAAACAATACTATTATCTTGGCTTTCAAAATCAAGAATACAAAACCATTACAGATATAACAAGTGTATCGTTTCACGCAACGAAAGACGAATTAGATACACTTTTTGAAATGCTTAAAAGTGTTTTTAAATCTGGACAAGAAAAAGTAATTAATCTTGGAGATTCAAAAATTACTTTAAGCTTGTTGAGTAAAAACCTTCTTTGGTTTTATACTTCAGACGGACACTTTAATTGTACTCCCGCTGGACTTCACAAACTTTTTGGAAAACAATGGGATAAAAAAGCTTGGAA
>Ga0181567_10000998_pt1 | contig 21499 bp, 18 predicted proteins | sample 101ome_14_FD_133761 | JGI IMG/M metagenome (GOLD analysis project Ga0181567, IMG submission 133761) | Coastal salt marsh microbial communities from the Groves Creek Marsh, Skidaway Island, Georgia - 101403AT metaG (megahit assembly) | ecosystem: Environmental > Aquatic > Marine > Intertidal...
CCGGTAGTGGAAATACGCACCTCAATGGGCACCATGGTGCTGGAACTGTTCCCGGAAGAAGCCCCACTTGCTGTGGCCAATTTCATGGACCTTGCCGAAGGCAGCAAGCCGTGGACAGATCCCTACTCGGGTCTCGACGTAATCCGCCCGTTTTATGACGGCCTAACCTTCCACCGTGTGATTGACGGTTTCATGATCCAGTCAGGCAGTCCCACCGGTCTGGCCGATGGTAATCCCGGCTTCACGTTTCGTGATGAAATCAATGCTCGCAGCCTGGGCCTTGACAAGATGCAGGCACTCGACAGTGCCGGCAAACCGCACCCTTTGCTGGGCATTCATGACGAGGCAACTTTCCGGGAAAAAATGCTCGCCCCGTTGTACGAAAAAATGCAGATCACGTCCCGGGCTGAACTGGAAACCCGCATCGACGAGGTCAATACTGCCCTGCATGCCATGACCGTGATGGAAGGCCTGGAAAATCTCGGTTACCGCTTCAACGAACGCTATCTGTCACGCATGCCTGTCAGGGGCGTTATCGCCATGGCCAACAGCGGTCCGGACAGCAACGGCTCACAATTTTTTATTACCCTGACCGACACCGACTGGCTCGCTGGCCGCTATACCGTCTTTGGCAAAGTACGGGTAGGCCTTGATGTTCTGGATGCCGTTGGCAAGGTCCCCGTAGATGCCAACAACCGCCCGCTCCAGGATGTCACCATCCTGTCAGTCAGGCAGATCCCCCTGTAAACTGGAATCCATATCGATGACGAAAAAAAGCACCAACGTGGTCTGGCATGAAAGCCGTGTCGACCGCCAGACCCGGGAAAACATCTTTCGCCAGAAAGGCGCCACGCTCTGGTTTACCGGCCTCAGTGGTTCGGGCAAAAGCACCCTGGCTTTTACGCTGGAACACCTGCTGATTGAAAAGAACTACAAGTGCTATGTGCTGGATGGCGACAACATTCGCCATGGCCTGAACAACAACCTGGGCTTTTCCGATGCCGACCGCGAGGAAAATATTCGGCGTGTCGGTGAAGTATCCAAGCTGTTTGCTGATGCCGGCATGATTGTATTGTCCAGCTTCATCTCTCCCTTTCATCGTGATCGTCAGCTAGTGCGTGAGATCCATCAGGCAGCAAACCTGCCCTTCCTCGAGATCTTCATGGATACACCATTGGCCGTCTGCGAGGACCGGGATCCGAAGCAGCTCTACCAGAAAGCCCGGCGCGGCGAGATCAAGAATTTCACGGGTATCGATTCCCCGTACGAAGTGCCCGAGCATCCGGAACTGGTGATGACTCCCGGCAACTCTCCGGACACCAGTGCCCGGCATGTGTTCAATTACCTGGTCGAACAGAAACTGATCGACCTGTATGACTGAACATGGGGCAATGCCATCGTGACCCTGCCTCTCATTCCAGATGCCTCTTTTCCGCCGGGTCGCCTGGACCCGTGTTTTTGCGGCAGCGGAGAACGTTTCAAGCACTGTTGCGGCAGCAACGACAGCAACCGTAAGCCCCCTTTTGGCATCGGTATCCTGGAGAATTATCTGTCAGCGGCAGAATGCCGGGAATGGCTGGATCTGATCGCAACCCTGGAAACGGATCCATACAAGATGCGCAATCCCGATGGCACGGTCGTTCTTGACCCTACCCGGGTTTGTGACCGGGTGGTGTTTGGTGAGAAGCAATCCCTGCTCGATAGCCTGGTGGCAAGGGCCTGGCAGGATGTGATCATACCGGCGACCGGCATTCCCATCGCCTGGTATGAGGAGCCCCAACTGCTCAAGTACAGTCCGGGCGGGTTTTACCAATATCACGCCGACAACGGCTACCTGGTGATCCAGGAAAAAGCCTGGCGCAAGGCTGTCGACCGTGACGTCAGCATGCTAATTTACCTGACCGGCGATTTCGAGGCGGGTGAGTTGCACTTCAACCGTTTCAACTACTTCCTCAAACCACAAGCCGGCATGCTGGTCTGGTTTCCCTCCGACATGCGCTACCAGCATTCGGCACGGCCAGTGGCCAGTGGCACCCGCTATGCCATCGTGAGCTGGGCCGCTACGGCTGACATCGAGCGCGTTCAGGACGCGCGGACGACCCGGGCCATCGACTGGCTCACGCGCGAGAAAAACCCCTAAGCGCCTTCACCCGCACCCTATGTTGGCACGGCGTTCGGCTAGATCCGCTTGCCTCCGCGAGCCTCGATTTTGTCCTGGGTGTTGTTGTCGAAATCGCTGGCCGCATGGCGTTCGAGTAATTGCTCCTTCGAATCACCCATGCCGCGATTCACTATGCGTCCACGCTGCACCGCGGGCCTTGCGCCAATCTGGTCGATCCAGCGCCTGACATGGGCGTATTCCTCTACATTGAGAAAGGTCGCCGCCTCGTAGGCATTGTTCATCATTGAGCCATACCAGGGCCAGCAAGCCATGTCTGCGACCGTATAGACATCCCCGGCCAGGTATTCATGGTCGGCCAGGTGAATATCAAGCACATGCAGCAGCCGCTTGGTCTCCATGGTGTAACGGTTAATCGGGTATTCCATCTTGAACGGAGCATAGGCATAAAAATGGCCGAAGCCGCCACCCAGAAAGGGTGCCGAGCCCATCTGCCACATCAGCCAGTTCAGGGTCTCAGCCCGGCGATAATGTTCAGTGGGCAGGAATGCTCCGAATTTTTCCGCGAGATAAATCAGGATGGCACCACTTTCAAACAGGCGGGTAGGTGGTGAGGTCGAATGATCCATCATGGCCGGGATCTTGGCATTGGGATTGATGCTGACAAAACCGGTACCAAACTGGTCACCTTGGCCGATGTTGATGTACCACGCATCATATTCAGCGCCTCCATGCCCCTCGGCCAGCAGCTCTTCCAGCATGATGGTGACTTTCTGGCCATTGGGAGTACCCAGGGAGTACAACTGCAGCGGATGTTCACCGATTGGCAGATCCTGGTCGTGGGTAGGGGTGGCAATCGGGCGGTTGATGCTGCTCCACTCGCCGCCGTCCTGGCCAGCCCAGCGCCATACTTCGGGCGGGTTGTATCCGGGTGGCTGATTGTTGTTGGATGATGCCGTCATGTGAAGTGCTCCCGTTATGGATGAAGGCCTGCTTGCTGGATAGAGGGCAAGCATAAAACATCATGCGCTGCCCGGACAGGCATGAATGGCGAATCAGGCGCCGGTTTCCGCCAGCGCTGGCGGCATATCCGGCTGAAACGTTTCCTGGCGGTAAGGTGGCATGGAGGCGATGATGCCCTTGCCATAATACTTCTTGCGCAAACGCTCATCGAGAATGGTAATGCGCCCGGCATCATGCTGGGTGCGCAGCAAACGGCCGCTGGCCTGGATTAGGCGCATGGACGCTTCCGGCACGGCAATCTCCATGAAAGGATTGCGGCCCTGGGCCTTCACCCAGTCCCCCAGCGTGGCTTCCACCGGATCGTTGGGTACCGAGAAGGGAATTTTGGCGATGATAACGTGGACACAGTAATCCCCGGGCAGGTCGATACCTTCCGTCATGCTGGCCAGTCCGAAAATGATGCTGGTCTTGCCAGCGTCCACGCGTTCCTTGTGCAGGCGGATCAGCTCCTGCTTGGCATGGTCGTCCTGAGACAGGATGTTGAATTGCATATCCTCCGACAGGCCCTGCAGCACGGACTGCATTTGCCGCCGTGAGGAAAACAGCACCAGGTTGCCCTTTCTGTCGTCGATCAATCCGGGCAGAACACTGATGATGGCCTGTGTATGATCGTCGGCACGCCCCGGATCAAAACCGCTGACCGGAATCTGCAGTACGGCACGGTTGCCAAAGTCGAACGGGCTGGTCAGCTGGCGGTAGAGTGCGTCCTCATGCAAACCGGTGCGCATGCTGAGAAAGTCGAAGCTGCCCATGGCTGTCAGGGTGGCCGATGTCAGGACCGCGGCAAAACAATCATTCCACAGGTATTCGATCAAGGCATCTGCCGCCAGTACCGGGCTCGATGAGACAGTGATTTCGGTCTCATTGCCTTGTGGCCTGAACGTCAACCAGCGGGCATTGGGGGCGTAACCAGCATGGTCCTCAATGGCAAAGGTGCGGAAAAGCTGGATGGCGCCTTCGGCGCGGGACTGCATGATGCCGAACACCGGGTACCAGTTCTCCGCCGTCTGGCGATCAATTTCCCCCATGTCATTTTCCATGAAATCCTTGAGGCGTTCGGTAATCCGTTTCAGGCGCTCATCCAGTTCACGGAACTCCCCCATGACATTACTGGCCACTTCACGCATGCCGTCCGGCACCACGCCCTGATCAAACGTGTATTGGGTAATATCGCCACTGGCGTTGGCCGCTTCAGCCTGAGCACTGTAGTCCTGAAACAGCGGCATGTGCTGCTGCAGCGCGGCCCGTGTCTGTTCGGCAGCCACCCGCGCCTTGTCGAGCTGCGTAGCGAGATCATCATCACGTCCCAGCTCGCCGCTGACATTCTTGAATATGGCGGTAATGCGGTCGAGCCAGGTCAGCGAGGCCCGCAGTCGTATGAAGTGGGAAAAATGCGAAACGCCTTTCAATGGCAAGTGATGGGCCTCGTCAAAAATGTAGATGCAGTCCTCCGGCGGCGGCAGGATGACGCCGCCTCCCAAGGCCAGATCCGACAGCACGAGGTCATGATTGGCCACGATGCAGTCCGCTTTCTGCATGTTGTTGCGACTTCTGAAAAAGCAGCAGTTGCTGAAGTTGGAACAGCGGTTGCCGGAACACTGGCCTTTTTCCACCGCGACGTTGCGCCACTGATTTTCGTTGAGAACCGTTTTCCAGTCATCGCGGTCACCCTTCCAGTGGCCATCAATCAGGGCATCCAGCATGTCCTGATACAGTTCGCGGTCAGCTGCCGTCGGGTCTTCCAGTTCCAGCCCGTACAGGTCGAGCATGGCCTCCTGGCTGCTGCCGGTTTTCAGGGCGTTGTCGAGCTTGGATAGGCACAGGTAGCGCCCCCTGCCCTTGGCCAGGGAATAGGAGAACTGCATTTCACTGTGTTTGAGCAGGTCCGGGATGTCCTTGTTCATCACCTGCTCCTGCAGCGCCACCGTGGCCGTGGCCAGCACGACTTTCTTGTTCATGGCCTTGGCAACAGGAATAGTGGCCAGCAGGTAGGCAATGGTTTTCCCGATACCGGTGCCGGCCTCTATGACGCAGATTGCCGGTTTGGCCGAGGTGCGATGACCCTCGTCATCCATTTCCGTGCTGGCGATGCTATTGGCAATATCCGCGATCATCTGCTTCTGCCCGGGGCGATTCTGCAGGTCGCGGTTACTGACGAGCGTGGAATAGTGGTGCTGAATGATGTGCTTGAGTTCGTCGGAAAGCATCAGCAGAGCACCCGGTCTGGCACCGGGAGTAGTGGGTCACCAGGCAAGGGAGAGCGAATAGCCCCGTTCGGGCAAGGGGTTGTACAACTGTTCATGCAGCGTTTTATGCCATTGAGTATGCAGGCAATCATGCATGCAATATAGTTGGCGGGTGGCGGATTTACCAAAGACATGTCGCTGTCAGGCTGCGCCGACTTCGGCCTTGCGGATCACCGGATTGGCATACATGTTGAGCACATAGGGCTGGAGATGTTTAGGCATGCTGTTCAGACGCTCCTGGAACTCCCGGCGTTTGCGACCGATTTCGCTAGCGGAAAGGCCCAGTAAGGCCGGCAGAGTGCTTAAATCCAGGGAGTCCTTTTTCACCATTTCCATGGCAAGGTAGTTCACCGCATGCAGCTTGTAGCTGCTGATGATCCTGGCATCGAGTTCGCGGGCCACACCCTCCGCCGTGACTGCATCGGGGAACACCATGCGCGAACCGAACGTGACATGCACATCGCCTTTATCACCGACGATGCCGGTGAGGATACTGCGGACATCGGAATTCTCATCCTTTTCGAACTTGCCGGTTGTATCGATCGTGTACAGCTCCTCGGCCTTGTAGCGATCGCAGGGGTCATACTCGTAGGAAATGGACACCGGAACGATATTCAGGGAGTTCATGGACTCCTGCAGGCTCAGGCGCAGCGTGGATTCCCGATCCGCCATGTGGAGCATCTTGATGATGGCGGTCTCGGTCTTGTCGATACCGTCTTTCGCGCGGCCCTCGCGCTGGGCAATCCAGACGTTGTTGTCCGACTTGATGCAATGATGAATGTAAGCCGACAGCTGCTTGCTGGCCTTTAGCAGGTCCCTGCCCTGCACGGAACGTTTGACGATAAAACTCTTGTTGAGCTTCATCAGGTCAGTCAGGAAGGGGCGCTTCAGGAGGTTGTCGCCAATGGCAATCTGCAGCGTGTCCAGGCCATGGTGGTAGATCATGTAATTGACCAGCGCCGGGTCCATAGTGATGTCGCGATGGTTGCTGATGAACAGGTAGGGCTGGGCAGTATCCAGCGTGTCGAGCCCCTCCGACGTCAGGCCGGTCGTGGTGTCTTCAATCAGTTTGTCCAGGTACTTCTCGATGACCAGTTGCACGTCATGGATGGTCTGAACATGGGCAGTCTCCTCCCGCAGGGCAGCCTGGACCTTGCCGGCTACCCAGCCCGGCAGGAAGCGGAACAACAGCGGATGCTTGAACTTGGCCAGTGCCCTGGCAAGCGCTTCATCCTGCAATAGTCGGTCAACAACCGGCCTGACCTCTCCATCCCCGTAGGGCCTGATGTCATCAAATGAATCCATAGGAAAACGTGTAAGTTGTGGGAAAGCGCGATTTTAAAGGGTTAGCCGGTAAATTGGAAAAAAAGCTGCCCGGGTGCGCACTTACCGGGGGAAATAGCTTAGCAGCTGCAACACCATCAGGTAGCCAAACACAACCAGGCTGATGATCAGCAGGGCTTTGCTTTTCCAGGAATTGACCTGATCAGACAGCCAGCGTGACTGGTTGTTCATATACAGCAGCAAACCTGCCAGCAGCGGCATGAACATGGCACCGGTGACCGCATAGGTAATGACAATCCAGACCGGCCGCTCCAGCAGGAGCAGGCTCATGGGCAGCACGGCCAGGTAAATCAGGTAACCGCGGTAGGCCCGGGTTCTGGAAATACTGGCCTGGGAATCCAGCAGGTGGGAATGCTGGCGGAAATGGTAGATAAAGTTGGCAAACAGGAACGGCACGCCATGCCAGACGCCTATCATGGAACTGAACACCGCCCCCCAGAAACCGAACAGGAATATCCACTTGCCAGTTTCCCCGGTGACTGGCACCAGCTGGTCGGCTACCGCCAGCGCCATGTTGTTACCGGCCACCACCTCCGGCTGGACACCTGCCGAGACGATAATGATGGCAATGCCGAATAAGGCTGTCAGGCCATAGGCCACGCCCAGGTCTACGCGCATCACCGGCATCATCTTCCGCCCTTCCCAGCCGGCTTCCCGCATCCAGTAGCCATAGCTCATGATCGTGATGCTGCCGCCAACCCCGCCGATGATGCCCAGCACATAGGCCATGCCACTGTCCGGCACCCTCGGTATCAGCATGCCTGCAGCAATGTCGCCCAGGTCCGGCAGGACCATGATGGCGCAATACAGGACCGTGACAAACATCAGGCCAATGAAGAATTTCATGGCTGCTTCGAGCAGGTCATAAACGCCGAACCAGACGATCACCAGGGCAATCAGCGCATGGATGGCGCCCCACACACCGACAGACAGCTGGGGAAAAAAGGCATAGGCCGCCAGGCCACAGGCCGCCATCATCGCTGCTGCCACCATGAAGGTCCACAGGCACAGGTAGGCGGCAAAGTACCAGCTGAACAAACGCGGCAAGTGGTCAATCCAGCCTTCCAGCAGTGTGGTGCCGGTGGCCAGTTGCCAGCGCCCGATGCCTTCGGTAATAACAAACTTGAGAATGCCGCCAAAGACGACAGCCCAGAGCAGGATGGTGCCGAACTGAGCGCCGGCCGCCGAAGCTGCCACGATATCGCCGGCGCCAAGCCCGGTAGCCGCCACAATGATGCCGGGGCCGGTGTGTTTCAGGATGGACAGTTTGCTCATGGCGTCACCCCTGCCCGCTCACAGACCTGCTCACCATAACGGCGCAGTGCCGCCAGCAGGTCTGCCTGCTGCGGATGGGATTGTGCCAACTCTGCCAGTCGCCTGAAAAATGCCTGGGCTGTCAGGCCGACGCCGTTCGGGTTTGCGGTCAGCTGCTCAGCACACCATGCCTGCCAGTGCTGGCTTTCAACCTCATCGAGCGTATCCGGAAAATTGCGTGACCGATAGCGAAACAGCATTTCCTCCAGGCGCGGATCCTGGAACTGAAAGGTCATTTCCGGTAGCTGCTCGGCCCGGGCAGTAGGAATGATCTGCATTTGCTCACGGTCGTGGTCAGAGAAAAAACCGCCGCTGTACAACATGTGATCAGGATCAGTGATCACGGGCAAATCCGGCTCGGCGAAGACCTGTCGCAGTTTGGCGCCCAAGGTCCTGTCATCCAGCAGGGTCTGGCGATGGCGTTCGCAGGCCGCCAGGTCGATGTGATATTTCTGCACGGTCTCATCAGCGAGGACCGACAGCGGTGCCAGTGCCGGACACTTGTTGAGATGCACGGTCTTGAGCGCAATCCGTTCCTCGCCTTCAGCCAGAGCATCCCGGGCAGTAAAGACCAGGCGACGGATTTCCTCCGGTTCCCGGTCCAGCCAGGTTTCAGGATCCTGGGACAGATCGTATACCACGACACCGTTCTGATTCGTGGGATGCATCACCAGCGGCATCACGACAGCCAGGCAGCCACGGCTGGATGGAATCATGCCGGACACATGCAGCAGCATGTCTTTTTTGTTCAGGTCGAGCAGAGGCTTGACCTTGTTCTTGCTGCGCAGCTGGTAATACCAGTCATAGAGCCTGGGCTGTTTCTTCCTGATGAGTTTGGCCATGGCTATCGTGGCGCGCACATCCACCAGAGCATCATGGGCGCCTGCATGGTCAATGCCATTGGCCGCCGTAAGGTCCTCCAGGCGAAAACTGGGGGAACCGTCGTCCTTTTGCGGCCATTCGATGCCCCCGGGCCGCAAGGCGTGGGTCATGCGCACCAGGTCGATGATGTCCCAGCGCGAATTGCCGCTTTTCCATTCACGCTCATAGGGATCGTAAAAACAGCGATAGAGCAGATGCCGGGTCACCTCATCATCGAAGCGAATGCTGTTGTACCCGGCCACGCAGGTCGCCGGCTGCGTGAACTGCTCGACAATGCGGGCGCAGAACGTCGCTTCGTTGACTCCCTTGGCCAGCGCTTCCTCGGGGTTGATACCGGTCACCAGGCAGGCTTCCGGATGCGGCAGGTATTCGGGGGTGGGCTGGCAGAAAAACTCGACCGGATCATCAATGATGTTGAGATCCTCATCTGTACGAATACCGGCAAACTGGCAGGGACGATCCTTGCGCGGCTCGGCGCCCCAGGTCTCGTAGTCGTGCCAGAAAATACTGCGATGGTTGTTCAAACGGGTCTCACGGTTTGCATCATTACTGAATGAAGCATCCCATAATAAGGCTGCTTGTGTAAGGGACAATGACAATTTACTGTCTGGCCAGCAGGTCGGCATAGCGAAGCGGTTGCCGACATTCATAACTTGGGCTTGTCGGGACACGGCCCTGCGGGCCTATGCCGACCTACAACGTAACCTCAGCAAAACCTGCGTATTCTGCCTCTTGTCTCCTGCCGCCTGCCTCTTTACATTACACTCATGAAATTCAGTACGATCATAGGCCTAATCCTGCTGTCGCTGTCGGGCAGCGTGCTGGCCCAGTTCGGTCGCGGCTACCGCATCTACCAGAACAACCCACCGGTGCAGGAGTTCACGGCGGCACGCTGGCACTTCGGTACCAACGGCGATATCGGCCACATGGGCTGGTCCCACAACTATCCGGACTCCGACATCAATCTCAACGAGTTCCTGGAACGAGCCACGAATATCGACATGGCTATCGAGTCCTACCGCATCATCGAACTGGGCGATCCGGATGTGTTTGATTACCCGTTTGCGTATGTTTCCGAGCCGGGCGAAATGGAACTGACTGACCAGGAAGTGACCAACCTGCGCGAGTTCATCCTACGTGGCGGTTTCATTCTAATGGATGACTTTGATGGTCCCTGGCAGTTTGCCCAGATGCGTTCACAGGTTAAACGGGCTTTTCCCGACAACGAACTGGTCCGCGTGCCGATCGATCATGAAGTGTTTCGGGTGCATACGTCGCTGGAAAATCTGGCCGCCATGGCCGACTTTGTGCCTGGAGGTGAGATCATATATTACGGCCTGTTCGATGACAGTGGCCGGCTTGGCCTGCTGGCCGGACACAATAATGACCTGGCCAATTTCTGGGACTGGTACGCCGACGGCACCATGCCCCTGAAACCGTCAATCGATGCCTTCCGGCTCGGTACCAACGCCGTGGTGTATTCCTTTACCCACTAGCCGAAACAGGGGGATGTCGGCAAACGGCCCTGTGGGCTTGGGCCGACCAACCACAACCCAGCATGACTTTCATGATTTTGGCGGCAGGATCCTGACAAAGGCCTCGCACATGCCGACCCAGTGCTGCAGTTCAGTATCATCCTCGATACCTTAAGGGGCCACAAAAAGGGGCCACAAACACCATGCCCTTCATGGCCCGGCCCGTGAAATCCATTTCCCGCGCGTGCGGACGCACGAGTGCCGCCTTGTCCTGGTCGACGCCCACCCTGGCCATCAGCGTATCGAAGACAATACCGCAGGTCATGTGTCCCGACAGCATGACACACAGGCCGGCGAACATTCGCCGTCCGCTATAATCTGCCTTGTCCTAAAAGTGTCCCCGCAGACGTTCTGCCAGACCTTCGTCAAATGCCATGGCCAGCCTTAATCCTCCAGGGCAAACACCCAGACCACCCCGCCCTGCGGCACGATCGTTGTGCGACCCTGCAAGGCATCCAGGCGCCGCTGCATGCCGGCGGCATCGATCCCCCAGCCTGACTGCACAGCCACATACTGCTTGCCGTCCACGGAGAATGTGGTGGGCACCCCGGTCACGCCGGAATTCAGGCGCTGCTGCCAGAGCAGTTCACCGGTGCTGGCATTGTGGGCACGGAAATGGCGGTCAGCCGTTCCGCCGGAAAAGATCAGGTTGCCGCCCGTGGCCAGCACCGGTCCCCAGTTGGCCATCTCGAACTCCTGCGTCCAGACCTCTTCACCGGTGTTGATGTTCCAGGCCTGGATTTCACCGATGTGGTCAGCGCCCTCGACAATGCGGGCTTCCATGCCGGTAATACCGGTGAAATTCTGGCCCGGCCGGTATTCGGCTTCCGTGCCGGCCCACGCGGAGCAGTAGTTGTCATTGGCGGGAATGTAGAACAGGCCCGTTTGCGGACTGTAGGCCGCCGGCACCCAGTTCTTGCCACCGGACAGGGACGGACAGTACTGCGCCAGCTTGCCCAATCCGGGTTTATGATCGAGATCGTATTCCGGACGCCCGGTCTCTGGGTCCAGGCTGGTAAAAACATTCTGGTACACGTAAGGCTCGGCGTCGATGAAATTAATGCCGTCGGCGGTCCTCTCCAGCACCCAGAGATAGCCGTTGCGACCGGCATGCACCAGGGCCTTGATGGTGCGGCCGTCACGCTCGACATCCATGAGCACCGGTGGCGAAACCTCATCCCAGTCCCATGATCCGTTCCAGTGATACTGGTGGTAGCCCTTCATTTCCCCGGTGTCCACGTCCAGGGCAATCACCGAATTGGCAAACAGGTTGTCGCCGGGGCGGAGCTCTCCTGTCCACGGGCCGGCATTGCCGGTGCCCCAGAAGCTCAGGTTCAGCTCAGGATCATAGTTGCCGGTCACCCAGATGGAAGCACCCCCGGTTTCCCATGCGCCTTCCGGCCAGCTGTCATTGCCGAACTCTCCGGGCGCCGGCACCGTGTAGGTCTTCCACACCTCGTCACCGGTTTGTGCATCCAGCGCGGTGACAAAGCCGCGCACACCACGTTCCCCGCCGGAGACACCGACCAGGATCTTGCCTTTCGCCGCCATCGGCGCCAGGGTCATGTAGTAGCCGGCCCGGTAGTTGGCAACGGGCTTCTCCCAGATAACCTCGCCGGTTTGCGCATCCAGCGCCACCAGGTTGGCATCCGAGGTGGCCATGTAGACGCGGTCGCCGTAAAGCGCCACACCGCGGTTGGTCGGGTGAATCAGGCTGATATCAAACGGCAGCTGGCGTGCGTATTCCCACAATCCCTCACCGGTGGCGGCATCGACGGCAATGACATGGTTCAGCGGCGTGGTGATGTACATGATGCCGTTGTTCACCATCGGTGGTGACTGATGGCCTTCGGTCACCCCGGTGGACATGGTCCAGGCCAGCGACAGGTTGCCGACATTGCCGGCATGGATGTCATCCAGCGGTGAATAGCCCCAGCCATCGTAGGTGCGGCGAAACATCAGCCAGTTTTCCGGCTCCGGATCGCGCAGACGGGCGTCGGTGACCGGTACTGCAGTGCGGGCCTGTGGCATGGCCGGCATGGTGTTCATGGTGCCGGATGCACAGGCGACCAGGGACAGCACACCGGCCAGCAGACTGGAGTTGTATGCTGTCGTTTTCAATACACGATGGATGTTGGATGACATGAGGTTCCCCCAGTAATGTAATTGTTGTTCAGATACCAAACGGCGACAGCCCGGGCTGCTGGAACCCCACCCGCCCTTCAAAGGGACCGGCCACACCGACCTTGCCGTCTACTGCCACCAACGGTAATGCGGCCAGTTGCCAGGGGGCTGGCCCGCCCACCACCCGGGCACCATCGGCCGGGTCAAACTGCGATTCATGGCAGGGACACTGAAAGCGGAGAAAGTCGTTGTTCCAGTCGGTCACGTCACAACCGGTGTGGCTGCAGACACCGGAATACGCCACCAGCCCGTCAATACTGCGCACAGCGGTTTCAGGGCTCATGCGGGCAGGATCCACCCGGATCAGCACCACCTGGTTCAGGCGGGTGCCGTTGCGAATAACACCGATGTCCGGGTCCATGGCCCAGGCAAAAATCTGTTTGCTGTCAACAGGCAGGGCATCGGCAGCAATGACATCACCGGCCTCATCCCCAAAGGCATGCACCAGCACATCCCCTTCCCGCGGAGGCTCCAGGCTTTCCGGTGTCGGCAACTGCGCCTGCCCCATGCCCGGCACAGCCATGCCCACCATACACATGCCACCGAGCAGTTTGCGCCGTGTTGGGTTGGTATGGATTGCGTTCTGTGTTGCTTTGTCCTTCAAACCATGACTCCTTTACTACTGATCTGCAGTAACGTTTTTTATCGAACTGTCTGCACGGAAAAACACTGGCAGCCGCCTAGCCTTAATCGGTTTCAGGCAGCGCCCAGGCTACCAGTTGAGCCGGCAAGCCTGCCTCGCGGTTGGCGGTGAAAAAGGCGATGTACTGCCTGCCATCAACCATGTAAGTCATCGGCCCCCCCTGCTGCGGCCCGCCCCCGGGAATCTCGACGCGGGCAATTTCGGCACCAGTCTGCTTGTCATAGGCATGAAACAGCGGGCGACCGTCACCCCCCTCGCCGGCAATCAGCAGGGTGCTGGTCACCAGCAGGCCCGCGCGGGAGCGAATGCCGGTAGCTGGAATATCCAGGCCCTGCAAAAGCGGGTGATTGGCAATCTCTTCGGGTGTGTCGCCCAACGGAATTTGCCAGGCAATCTCACCGCGGTTCATGTCATAGGCCGTGATGCGCCCGTAAGGCGGCTTCATCAGTGGTAGGCCTTCCACATCCGGCAGCGGCAGATAACCGTTCATGTGATAACGGGCGTTGGTCTCCCCGAACGCCGGCGGTTCCAGGCCAACGACTGATGGCGAGGTGACAGAGCCGATATAGACAAAGTTGCTTTCGGGATCAGCCGCACCGCCCTCCCAGTTGGCACCGCCGCCAAGACCGGGCACCACGATCATGCCGCGGGTGCCGTCCTCGGCATGACTCAATGAAGGTGGCGTGAAAATCTCCCCGATGCGGTGCCGGGCAATGGCGGCAATGGCTGCCTCGCGCAGCTCGGGCGTGAAATCGATCAGATCATCATGGCTGATGCCCTGGACATCGAAGGCCGGTGGCTTGGTGGGAAAGGGCTGGGTGGGAGAAGTCCACTCCCCTGGCACATCGGACGCTGGCACTGGCCGCTCCTCGATGGGCCAGACCGGTTCGCCTGTCACCCGGTTGAAGACATAGGCAAAAGCCTGCTTGCCCATCTGGATGATGGCCGGAATCTTTTCCCCGTCCACCACCAGGTCGAGCAGGATGGGATGCGGCGGCATGTCATAGTCCCAGATATCATGATGCACCAGCTGCTGGTACCAGAGCACTTCACCGGTTTCTTCCTTGATGGCCACCAGGGCCCCGGCATAAAGATTGTTGCCCGGGCGGTGACCGCCGTAAACATCATTGGTCGCCGCTTCAATGGGCAGGTAAACAATGCCGCGCTCGGCATCACCGGCACTCAGGCCCCAGATGCCGGCATTGCCGATCTGGTCGGCAGCACCGTTCAGCCAGCTTTCATACCCCGGCTCACCGGGCCTTGGCACGGAATGGAACACCCAGTTGCGTTCCCCGGTACGGGCATTAATAGCCAGGATGTCGGCCTTGACATTGCCGATGGCGACACCGCTGCCACCAGGGCGCAACGCCGGTCCAATGACCACACTGTCGCCAATGACGGTCGCCGGCGAGGAATTACCGATCGCGCCAATGAGTTCGGGGTGGTCGTAATCCAGGTCCAGTTGAGTGAAGAGATCAACGACACCGTTATTGCCGAAGCTGCTGACCGGCTTACCGGTTTTGGCGTCCAGCGCCACCAGTTGAAAGCCCGGTGTGATCACGAAAATGCGCTGCTCAATCCCGTCGCTCCAGTAGGACACACCACGACCTGAATTGCGCCGGGGCGCCCGCTCCCAGCGCTGACCTTCATCCATGCGCCACATCCACAGGGTATGACCGGTATCCCCTTCCACGGCCACCACGTTGCGGCGGTTGCCGGCGGTGAAGTACAAGATGCCATCCACCATCAGTGGTGTGCTGATGTTGCGGAATTCGGTTTCACTGAAGTTATCGGACTTCCAGGTCCAGGCGACTTCCAGGTCAGCGACGTTGTCACGATTGATCTGGTCAAGTGGCGAATAGCGCGTACCGCCCCGGTCCCCGCCATAGGAAATCCAATTACCCCCCGGCGTACCGTACTGTGCATGAAGCGCCAGTGGCATCACCAGGCCGATGACCAGCGTCGCGTGCAGCAGTCTTAGCATGATGTCCCCCTCAAAGCCTATTCTTGTTGTTTTCAGTAAGGATATGATGCCCGGGGCCGGGGGACAAGCGTGAGGCGTCTAGCAACAGGCCTGGCTAATCCTGCAGAACAGCACAGGTCCGGTGGACCTGATGCCGGTGATATACACGTCGGACTGTCGGGACACGTCGCTCCATGTTGGCCTGCAACACGGTCAGGGCTGATGTGCTGGCAGAAATTTCGCCGTATAATGCCGAGCCATGAATTTCCTGGGTTCCCACATCCTTTCCATCAGTCAGTTTGACCGTACTGATGTCCAGGAATTGTTCCGGGTCGCCGATGCCATGGAACCCTATGCCCACCGCAAGAAACACACCCGTGTGCTGGACGGCGCCATCCTCGGCAACCTCTTTTTCGAACCCAGCACCCGTACCCGGGTCAGCTTTGGCTGCGCGTTCAACCTGCTCGGTGGCCAGGTCAGGGAAACCACGGACATCAAGGCCTCGGCCATCACCAAGGGTGAATCCCTTTACGATACCGCTCGGGTCATCAGCGGTTACAGCGATGTGGTCGTCATGCGTCATCCCGTCGCCGGCTCGGTGGATGAGTTTGCCCGCGCCAGTCGTGTTCCGGTGATCAATGCCGGTGACGGCCCTTCCGAGCATCCGTCCCAGGCTTTGCTGGACCTCTATACCATCCGCAAGGAACTCAAGATCAATGACAATTTCAGCGGCATTCGCATCGCCATGGTCGGCGACCTGAAGTTCGGCCGCACCGTGCATTCACTCTGCAAGCTGCTGAATCTCTACGAGGATATTACCTTCACGCTGATTTCGCCGGCAGAACTGAAAATGCCCGAAGACATTGTCGAGGCCTTGCGTACCAGGGGCCACACCGTGATTGAAACCGAAGACATGGAAAAGGGGCTGGAAAACAACGACACCGTGTACCTGACCCGCATCCAGGAAGAGCGTTTCGAGGACCGCAACGAAGCCGATATCTACCGTGGCCGCTTCCGCCTCAACCAGGCCATCTACACCAGTCACTGCAAACCCAATACCGTTATCATGCATCCGCTGCCCCGTGATTCCCGTGCAGAAGCCAATGAACTCGACAACGACCTGAATCAGCATCCGAGCCTGGCCATTTTCCGTCAAACAGATAATGGCGTTCTCATCAGGATGGCCCTGTTCGTGCTCACGCTGGGCGTGCAGGACGACGTTCACAAATCTGCCGTTGATGTAAACTGGTACACAGAAAAACGCTTCGAATAACCCATAATACGCTAAGCATTGAGACAGAAAGGCTGCCATTATGGAATTGAAAGACCTGCTCAAGGTAATGATCGATAAAGACGGTTCCGACCTCTTCCTTTCTACCGGCGCACCGCCGAGCATGAAAGCGTTTGGCAAGCTGGTCCCCATGACCGACAAGGTGTTGCCGCCTGGCTACACCAAGAAAATTGCCTATTCGATCATGAACGATGACCAGATTGCCGATTTCGAGAAGAGCCCGGAGATGAATCTGGCCCTGTTTGAGGAAGGTATCGGCCGTTTCCGTGTCAACATTTTCCAGCAGCGCAACGAAGTCGGTATCGTCGCCCGTAACATCAAAACCGAGATTCCCAACTTCAAGGACCTGGGCCTGCCCGAAACCCTGACCAAGCTCATGATGCAAAAGAATGGGCTCATCCTGTTCGTGGGCGGTACCGGCTCCGGTAAGTCCACCTCGCTGGCATCATTGATTGACTACCGCAACACGAACTCCGATGGCCACATCATCACCATCGAGGACCCGGTAGAGTTTATTCACCCGCACAAGAAATCCATCGTCAACCAGCGTGAAGTCGGTGTGGATACCGTGTCGTATGAAGAGGCACTGAAAAACACCCTGCGCCAGTCACCGGATGTGATTCTGATCGGTGAAATCCGGACCCAGGAAACCATGGAACACGCCCTGGCATTTGCCGAAACCGGTCACCTGTGTCTGTCCACCCTGCACGCCAACAACGCCAACCAGGCCCTTGACCGCATCATCAACTTCTTCCCGGAGGAGCGCCACAAGCAGCTCTACCTGGACCTGTCCCTGAACCTGCGCGGCTTTGTTTCCCAGCGCCTGGTTCCGGCCGTTGATGGCAAACGTGCCGCAGCGATCGAGATTCTGCTGGGTACACCCCGCGTGCAGGACCTGATCAAGAACGGCAAGGTCGAGGAGATCAAGGAAGTGATGGAGAAATCCGAACAACAGGGCATGCGCACCTTCGACTCCGCCCTGTTCCACCTTTACCGCGAAGGTCGCATCTCGTATGAAGAGGCACTGAAGAATGCCGACTCGGCCAACAACCTGCGCCTGAAAATCTCCCTGACGGAAAGTGAGGTTGGGGGTGACCAGGAAGTCCAGGACGATCGTACCGGGGGATTATCGCTGGTCAGCGAAGAAGACGGGGATGACAACAATATCCTCTGAATCCTCTGACATCGGTCATGGCTGGACTGGCCATATGGCCGCCATTATCTATTTACCGTTGTGGATTCCCTGCCACTACAGAAAGTTAGGTCTGGTTCCGGCAACTTCTTTCGAAAACCCGAGCCTATGAAAACGGCTGTTGTCGCCATACTTGTCTTCATCACCATCGGCATCTCGCTGAGTGTGATATTCCTCGACCAGTTCGGCCTCGAGCGTCATTATCTTTTTATTGGTCTGGGCGCTCTGGTGATCACATCCCTGGTGGCTTTTCGCGGCCCCTTACTGATTGCCATGATTCTTATCCTCAGCCTTACCATCAACATGCCCGAAGAGTTCCTGCAGCAATACTATCTTGACCGGGACATTCTAATCATCGTTGTGATCATGATGGTGATCTTCCCCCTGCTCTACAACCAGTTCGCCAGCGGCAAGAAATAGTCACGACAACCCATATGTGGGCACAGGTACACCACACGCTGTCTTTAGCCGACATTACCTCCAAGTAAAACGCATGCGTGGCGGGCTGTAGATATCGGCAAACGCTGCGCAATGCCGATCTAAATGATTAAACAGGATCAATGTTCCCGCGTTGCGGTGAACTCGATATCGGGCCAGCGTTCGATGGTCAGGTCCAGGTTCACCCGTGTCGGTGCCAGGTAGGTCAGGTAATCGCCACCGTCCAGGGCCAGGTTGTCCCCGGCCTTGCGCCTGAACTCCTCCAGCTTGGTACGGTTGTCGCTGTATACCCAGCGCGCCGTGACGACATTCACCGGTTCATACACACAATCCACCTTGTACTCATCCTTAAGCCGGTAAGCCACCACCTCAAACTGCAGCACGCCTACGGCACCAACAATCAGGTCATTGTTGTTCAGCGGCATGAAGACCTGAGTCGAGCCTTCTTCTGACAACTGGCGCAGGCCTTTTTGCAATTGCTTGAGTTTGAGGGGATCTTTCAGGCGGATACGCTTGAAGAGCTCCGGCGCAAAATGGGGAATACCCGTGAACTGCAGGTCATCACCAGCGGTGAAGGTATCACCGATCTGGATGGTGCCGTGGTTGTGCAGGCCAACGATATCGCCGGACACGGCGTATTCAGCGGCCTCCCTTTCCCCGGCCAGAAACGTCACCGCATCGCTGATGCGCACTTCCTTGCCCTGGCGTACATGGCGCATTTTCATGCCCTGTTCAAAGGCACCGGAACAGATGCGCATGAACGCCACCCGGTCGCGATGGCGTGGATCCATATTGGCCTGGATCTTGAAAATAAAACCGGAAAAATCTTTTTCGCGGGCATCCACTTCGCGGCTCTCCGCCTTGCGATTCAGCGGCGCTGGCGCCCATTCCACGAAGTCATTGAGCATCTGCTCAACCCCGAAATTGCCCAGGGCGGTGCCAAAGAACACCGGAGTCTGCCTGCCCTCGAGGTAGTCCTGCAGATCAAATGCATGGCTGGCACCTCGCACCAGTTCTATTTCGTCACGAAAATCTTCCACATAGGAGCCAAGCAGCTTCTCGGCTTCGGGGCTGTGCAGGCCGGCAATGGTTTCCACTACGCTGACTTCATCAGCATGGTGATGGTCGTAGACATGAATCGTGTCGGTGTAGAGGTTGTAAATGCCCTGGAAGGACTTGCCCATGCCGAGCGGCCAGTAAATGGGCGCACACTCGATCTTGAGAATGTTCTCGACCTCATCAAGGAGTTCGATGGGATCACGGATATCGCGATCCAGCTTGTTGATGAAGGTCAGGATCGGCGTGTCACGCAGGCGGCACACTTCCATCAGCTTAATGGTGCGATCTTCAACACCCTTGGCCCCATCGATCACCATCATGACAGAGTCTACTGCGGTGAGGGTGCGATAGGTGTCTTCCGAGAAGTCTTCGTGACCCGGAGTGTCGAGCAGGTTGACGATTCGATCATGATAGGGAAACTGCATGACGGACGAGGTCACGGAAATTCCCCTCTCCTGCTCCATCGTCATCCAGTCTGAAGTCGCCATGCGATCGGACTTGCGTCCCTTGACCGTGCCTGCTTTCTGGATCAGCTTGCCCCACAGGAGCAGCTTTTCGGTGATCGTGGTTTTACCGGCGTCCGGGTGGGAGATGATGGCAAACGTGCGGCGTTTGTCGACTTCAGCGTCAAACTGACTCATGGTTACAGGTGCCTTGCAGCGGAATCGGGTTCAGGAACGGGATGGAAATGGGCAGCAGGGAGAGCAGCTAATGCAGCACGTCGGTCTGGACCGGTTCTGTCCGGGTATACAGGGGATCCAGTACCTGATGACGTTTCACGAGCAGGACATCATGCGGCAGGATCTCATCGTCCTGTTGTGCAACTACCTGTTCAATGCTTTCCAGCATGACGCACACTACGTGCTCATCGTCCATGTCCACCACAACGCCACGCTTGTAGCCAGTGACGGTGTTCAGAGAGATCGGCGAACCCACATCACAATGCAGGCACATCTGGGAGGGGCCTGCCTCTAACAGGTAGTTTTCAGCTGTCTGGGCCAGGCCAAACCCGGCAGCGGCCACGATATTGACGATTTCGATGGTGTCCGGATCGTTCAAGTCCACCTTGATGGTGCCACCGGGCACCAGGGACTGTCCCGACTGCGAATTGGCAATCAGTTTGAGGAACAGACTGATATCGTCTTCGTTCCATTCGAGGATTTCGTCTTCATCATCACTGCTGTAATCAGCAGTCAGGCTGATTATGTCGGTTTCAATGGTATGTTCCAGGTTTTTGTCACCGGTGCTGAACGGCACCACCATGGAAACAATGCAAAATCCCTCACCGTCTTCCTGTGCCCTGAGGCGCCAGAGGAAGGGAATGTTATCGTTGATTTCGATCATGAAAGGTCTCTGGAAAAGCCCGCAACACAGACTGGCGGACTGCCAAAAAGTATATCACTGGAAAGCTTGCACGCGATACCGCCCCGACCTGCCCGCCAGCGGAGTTACTTTGTCCACAGAAACTGTGGATAAGTCTTGGGATAAATTACCGTGAAAGAGATATAACGCCCATGATTGCAGACCTGCATACAGATTGCCTGTTTTTTGATCAATATTTTCCCTATATATTTCAATTAGTTAAACTTCCATTTAATTCAAACTTAATAAAAACCCTGTTTTTGCAGGCTTTTCTGAAAGGCAATGATTTTTGTGCATAATTTTTCGGGATTTGCCAGCCCATCGGGAGGTGCGAACTTTTTTAGCCTGTAAATTACAGGGTTTTACACTGTCATGCAGTGCACAAAAAAACCGATGATTATTCAGGGGGTGCCTTTGCCAAGGAGATATGAAAAAAGAAAAGAATAAAGGGGCCTGCTGGCCCCTTTCGTCTGACCTTGTTTGCCTGACTGAAATGCGCATCTGTTGGCTGGCAGGATCAGTTATAGAGAATCCTATACATGACCAGATACAGGAGTAATACCGCCAGGGTCGCCAGAAGGATGTTCTTGTCAAAGCCGTGTTCCAGCAGCACCTGGTCCGGCTGAATCACCACCAGAGACAGCAGCACCCCTGATGCCAGGATGGCAATGCCCCTGTTGACCAGCCGGATAGCCATCAACAGTGTCGTCAGTATCAGCATGGAGGTTTTGGCTTCCATGCCCAGGCGACTGAACAATTCTGCGGCCAGGGAAATGCCCCGTGTCATGCCCAGCAGCAGTCCTATACATATCGTTTTAACCATAGGTTACCCCCTTTTCAGGCAAGTGTTGATATGGGCCTACTGCACTGGGGTAAGGGGAAGTGAGTCTGAGCTGTTTTTCAC
>Ga0181567_10001006_pt1 | contig 21408 bp, 16 predicted proteins | sample 101ome_14_FD_133761 | JGI IMG/M metagenome (GOLD analysis project Ga0181567, IMG submission 133761) | Coastal salt marsh microbial communities from the Groves Creek Marsh, Skidaway Island, Georgia - 101403AT metaG (megahit assembly) | ecosystem: Environmental > Aquatic > Marine > Intertidal...
CCCGCGAAATGGAGCCGCCGGACCCGCACGGGCACGGCGTGGCGGGGCTCTCGGCCATCATCCCCACCCTGGATTTCGAATGGTCGGATGAGGACTGGATGGCTTCCCGGGAAGGTCCGGGGTCGCTGAATAAAGCCGTTTCCATTTACGAAGTCCATCTCGGATCCTGGAAACGGGGAGACGATGGCCTGTCGCTTTCCTACAGGGATATTGCCAAGCCCCTGGCCGACCACGTGGAGGAGATGGGTTTTACCCATGTGGAATTCCTGCCCGTGCAGGAGCACCCGTACTACGGGAGCTGGGGGTATCAGGTGATCGGTGCGTACGCGCCCACGTTCCGCTACGGCACGCCGTCCGATTTCAAGTACCTGGTCAACTACCTGCACGAGCGCGGCATTGGCGTGTTATTGGACTGGGTGCCGGCGCACTTTGCCACCGATCCGCAGGGCCTGGTCAACTTCGACGGGGAGCCCCTGTACGAGTACGAGGATCCGGTCATGCGCCATCATCCGGATTGGGGAACGCTGGTCTTCGACTACAACCGTCCGCAGGTCCGCAACTATCTGCTGTCGAATGCCCTCTTCTGGCTGGACGAATTCCACATCGACGGGCTACGCTTCGACGCCGTCGCCTCCATGCTCTACCGGGATTATTCCCGGGGAGATGAGTGGACGCCCAACATGTACGGCGGGCGGGAAAACCTGGAGGCGATGAGTCTCCTGAAGGAAATCAATGAAACGGTCTTCTCACGGCACCCATCGGTCATGATGATTGCCGAGGAGTCCACGGCGTGGCCTGGTGTTTCGCGGCCGACCTATGCCGGTGGCCTGGGCTTCCTGTACAAGTGGAACATGGGCTGGATGCACGATACGCTGGAGTTTTTCAAGGAAGACCCGGTGCACCGGCGCTATCATGTCCACGAATTCACGTTCCCCTTGGTCTATGCGTGGGCTGAGAACTACATGCTTTCGCTCTCGCACGACGAGGTCGTGCACGGCAAGGGATCGATGCTCGGGAAGATGCCGGGCGATGACTGGCAGAAGGCGGCCAACCTGCGCCTGTTATATGGCCACATGATGGGGCATCCGGGCAAGAAGCTACTCTTCATGGGCTGCGAATTCGGGCAGGGCAGCGAGTGGAACCATGACAATGGCCTGGATTGGTGGCTGATGGATCAGCCGAACCACCGGGGCATTGCCGAGTGGGTCAAGGCGATGAACTTCCTCTATCGGGAAACACCGCTGCTGCAGTATGACGGCGGGGACGGCTTCTACTGGATCGACTTCTCGGACTTGGAGAACACCGTGGTGTCGTACGCCAGGCACCACGACGGAAAAGAGCTTGTGTTCGTCTACAATTTCACCCCGGTACCGCGTCCCGATTACAAACAGGGTGTCCCGCACCTGGGCACCTGGCGGGTCAAGCTGACCTCGGATGACCTGAAATTCGGGGGCAGCGGGGCCGGAACGCACGGCTCGGTGGAAGCGCGCCAGGACATGACGCACGGCCAGCCCGCCTCTGTGCAGCTGGACTTGCCGCCCCTCGGCCTGCTGATCCTCGAAAAAGTGCCGGATACCCAATGAGGCTTCGCGCTCCGGTCCTGATGCTCGTGTTGTTGACGTCCTGCGCGCCCGAGGCGGAGGTGCGCTCTCTGTCGGTGGCGAAGTACGAGGACAAGGTGGCGGGATTCTGGCTCGGCCAGCTGATCGGTAACATCTACGGTCTGTCCCACGAGTTCCAATACCTGGACGAGCCAGGGCCGGATGCGTTTCCGTACGGATTCGGAGCTGCGCTGGACAGAGCCATTGAGGTGGACGGGGCGTTTTCCGATGATGACACGGACCTGGAGTACATGTATCTCCTCGAAATGGAGGAGCACGGTATCGAGCCGACGTACGCCCAGCTACGCGACGCCTGGATGTATCACATCCGGGATCGGATCTGGGCGGCCAACCGGGTGTCGCTGACGCTGATGCATCACGGATACTACCCACCGGCCACCGGCGCGAAGGAGAACAACCCACGCTGGTTCGAAATCGACCCGCAGCTGATCAACGAAATCTGGGCCGTGACGGCACCGGGTATGACCCGCTACGCGGTGGATAAAACGGCCTGGGCTGCACGCATCACAAATGACGATTTCGGCATCGAGCCGGCCCTCTTCTATGCGGCCATGATTTCCGAGGCGTTCTTCGAGTCGGATGTGCGCGCGCTGATGGACGTCGGGAAGGATGCGCTGCCGGAAAATGGGCGTTTCCGGGGCGTAGTTGAGGAAATGGAGGTATTGTACGCCGCTCATCCTGATGACTGGCAGGCGGCGAGAGCGGTTTTGGCGGAGCGGTATGGCGGCCGTCAGCCCTACAACGAGTACGGCTGGGAGCCCATCGATGCCACGCTGAACGGGGCCGCGGCGGTGCTGGCATTGCTTTATGGAGAGGGCGATATCCAGCGTACGTTGGACTTGGCATGCGCCATGGGGTGGGATGCCGACAACCAGGCGGCCACACTGACCGGTCTCATGGGCATCATCCATGGCGCCGACGCGCTGCCTCTGGAATTGCTGTACCCGGTGGAAGGGTGGGAAAAGCCCTTCAACGATCGCTACGTCAATGTCTCGCGCTATGACCTGCCGGACGCCTCAATCCAGGATCAAATCGAGCGGCTGGTTACGCAAGGAAAGGCGGTGGTGGCGCAGGTGGGGGGAGCGGTAATCAGAATGGATGGAGAGGAGATGCTGTTGATGGACCGGTTGGAGCCGTTCCTTGCACCGAAGGAAGTCCTGCCGCCGCCCGCGCAGTTCTTGACTATCGGGGATTCGGTCGATATCGATTTCTACTCGACCCATGATGAGGTCAGCTTGGCCTCGTCGTTGCCCGAGGGATGGTACGGGGAAGGCAGTCGCGTTGCCGGTCTGGCAGCGGAGGCGGGCCGATTCGAGATTGCAATGTCGGCCGGATCCGATACCGCTTCGGTTGTCATCCACATTCTGCCGAGGAATCGGGCTCCGGAGGCATCTGGCATCCTGCATCACACGTCTCGCCAGGATCTTAGCGTTTTGCGCGACGGCTCCCGATTGGCTCCGGCCTTCTATTCCTCGACCGCGGACGCGCCAGCCAAGCACTGGTATGGATATGAGTGGGAGGAGCCGGTGGATGTATCTGCCGTCACCTTCACCGTGGGCTTTCCGCGTGAAGAGTGGGGTTGGTTCCTTGATCCTGTGTTGGAGTACCGCACGACCGCCGGGCAGTGGACCGCTGTGTCCGCCTTGCAGTTCTCGCCGGACATGCCTGCAGGAACGACCAAGTACCTCCAGCCCGGCTTGGTGACCTATCTGGCTTCGTTTGATCCGGTCCGCACAACAGCCCTGCGCCTGATTGGATGGGCTGGAGGACATCCCGTGGATGCGCCGCCCGAATACGGAACCACGCTGACGGAGCTGACCATCCACTGAAGGGGCCCGAGTCAGGGAATACCCAGCAGCTTGTGGGTCTGGATGGAGAGGCGCCACTGCGGGTTGTTCAGGCAGTATTTGGTGGCTTCTTTCGTGAACCGCTCCTGGTCCGGACCATCCATGGGCTGCAGGTAGAAGTGGTCGAACGCCCAGTTCTTGAAGCGCTCGGGTGGGGCCTCCGGCTGGAACCAGACAAGTTTCAGCTCATGGCCGGACTGCTGCACGACCTCGGCATCCTTCTTGGGCGAAACACAAATCCAGTCGATGCCTTCGGGTGCCTTGATGGTACCGTTGGTTTCGATGGCGATGAAGGCGCCCCGCTTGTGTAAGGCATCGATCAGCGGCACGTCCAGCTGCAGCAGGGGTTCGCCACCAGTGCAGACAACAAACGGCGTGTCTGAGCCCGTGGCGGTGCGCCAGATCTCCAGGACCTGGTCTGCCGCTTCTTGTGCGGTTTTGAATTTGCCGCCCCCCGGGCCGTCCGTGCCCACGAAATCCGTATCGCAAAACGAGCAGACGGCGCTGGCCCGGTCTTCCTCGCGCCCGGACCACAGGTTGCAGCCGGCAAAGCGCACGAATACGGCCGGGCGTCCGGTGTGGTAGCCTTCGCCTTGCAGCGTCGTGTAGATTTCCTTGATGGCGTAGGCCATGGTTCTGGGGAGGTTGGAGAAGAAGGCCCTGCAACGGCAGCCAGAGGCTGTTGGTGCCGCCGGTCCCGCTTTTTCGTAAGCCCTTCAAGCGGGGTGCGCGTACATTCGACAGCATCTGAATCGTTCCAAATATATCCGAGAAACCCCATGCAGGTACAGGGACATACTTTCATCGTGACTGGCGGCTCGTCGGGACTGGGCGCGGGCACGGCCGAGCGGCTCGTGGCGCAGGGCGCCAATGTGGTCATTGCCGACGTGAATACGGAAGCGGGACAGGCCAAAGCCGCCGAACTGGGCGAGAAGGCTATTTTTGTCCAGACGGATGTTTCGAGTGCCGACAGCGCACAGGCGTGCATCGACAAGGCAATTGAAACTTTCGGCGGCATCCATGGCGTGGTCAACTGCGCCGGTATCCTGATTGCCCGCAAGACGCTCGGCCGCAAAGGGGCGCACGACCTGGAGAGCTTCGTCAAGGTCATCACGGTCAACCTCGCTGGCACGTTCAACATGATTCGCCTGGGTGCTGCCGCCATGGCCACGAATGAGCCCAATGAAGAGGGCGAACGTGGGGTCCTGATCAATACGGCGTCTGTTGCCGCTTACGATGGCCAGATCGGGCAGGCAGCGTATTCCGCTTCGAAAGGCGGTGTGGTGGGCATGACGCTGCCGATTGCGCGCGACCTCAGCCGCGAAGGCATCCGATGTGTGACGATTGCCCCGGGCATCTTTGAGACGCCGATGGTGGCCGGCATGCCGGACGAAGTGCAGGAATCACTCATATCCCAGATTCCGTTCCCCAAACGCCTCGGCAAGCCCAGCGACTATGCGTTCCTGGCGCAGCACATCATCGAGAACGTGAAGATCAACGGCGAAGTGATCCGCCTGGATGGCGGCGTGCGAATGGGACCGCGATAGCGGGCCCCAGCAACCCTGGACCGCGATAGCGGGCCCCAGCAACCCTGGACCGCGATAGCGGGCCCCAGCCACCCTGGACCGCGATGGCAGATCCGGGGCGTCCGCGTTGTATCAGGTGAACTTCCTGAAGAGTCGCCCGATCGAACTCGTACGCGGACGGTAGGGCGGCTGCACGAGCCGCAGGATCCACGAGCCCCACTGCCTGCGAAGCACAACCTGCTCGTTCGAAAACGCACGGAATCCGGCTTCGCCGTGCGAGCGGCCGATGCCGGAGTTCCCTTCGCCTCCGAATGGACCGAAGGGCTGCACGAATTGCAGCATGGTGGTGTTTTTGCACACGGCGCCCGTGCGGACGGCTGCGGAAAAACGCTCCACGACGGCGTCATCGTTGGTGTAGACGTAGGTTGAGAGCGGCTTGGGACGCCGGTCGATGCGCTCGAGCGCATCCTCCACGCCCTCGACGACGACGAAGGGCAGGATGGGCCCGAAGATCTCCTCTTGCATGACGCGGGTGGATTCCGGTGGGTCAACCAGGACGGTTGCGGCCACGCGACGGGTGTCGGCGTTGGCGCTCCCCCCGATCAGGATCGTTGCGCCGTGGGATGCCGCATCTTCCAGCAGGGCTTGCTGCCGCTCCAAATGCGAGGGCGTGACAATGGCCGTGAGGTCCGCATCGCCCGTGCCCGGCACATAGGCCCGCTCGATTTCGCGTTTCAGTTCCGTAGCAAACGCGTCGGAAACGTCCCGGTGGACCAGCAGGTAGTCGGGCGCAATGCAGGTCTGCCCTCCGTTGGAAAATTTGCCGAAGCAGACGCCCTTGGCCGCGTCCACCAGGTCTGCCGATCGGTCGATGTAGGTCGGGGATTTGCCGCCAAGCTCCAGCGTCACCGAGGCCAAGTGTTTGGCAGCGCCCTCCATGATCGTGCGCCCCACGGCCGGGCTGCCGGTAAAGTGGACGTGCGCAAACGGCTCATCCAGGAGCGATGCCCCGACATCTGGTCCACCTAGCACGACCGCGCCTTCCTCCGGGGGATAAACGGATTCGATCAGCTCCTTCAAGAGGTCAGCCGCGCGTGGCGTGTGCTCAGACGGCTTGACCACGAACGGACACCCGGCCGCCGTAGCGTGTATGATGGGGCCGAGCGTGAGAACCACGGCATAGTTCCACGGAGCAATGATCAGGCTCGGTCCTTTCGGGAAGCATTGAACGTCGGTGCGCGTGCCCATGAGGACCAGCGGCGTGGGCTTGCGCTGTGGCTTCATCCACCGGGCCAGATGGCGCAGTGTGTGGTCCAGTTCGATGAGGGTCGTCAGGAATTCCGTGAGTTCGACTTCGTACCGGGGTTTCCTGAAATCCTCCCACAGGGCATTTTTGAGCGCTTCCTCGCGTTCCAGGAGCGCAGCGCGAAGAGCCTTCAATCGCCCTTTACGGTGGGCGAGAGATGGATTCGGATGCGCTTTGAAATACGTTTGCTGCTGCTGGTATGCCTGCTGTGCTGTCATGCCGCTGTAGGATGATCAAGACGAAGATAGGCCATCCCTCCAAACCGATGCGTTCGTTCGCTAGATTGGAGAGCCCTGTTCAGTAGTCCATCTGCCATGAGCGTTTCCATTGACATGATCCGGGAGGCCGCCGCCTTCCTGAACGGCCGCATCCGCCGTACACCGGTTGAATTCTCTCCTGACCTGAGTGAGCGGCTGGGGGTGGAGGTCTGGCTCAAGCTGGAAAACCTGCAGATCACAGGCAGTTTCAAGGTGCGGGGTGCCCTTTTTGCGCTCCATGACCTGCACGAGCGGGGTATCGACCGGGTGGCGACGTGTTCTGCAGGCAACCACGGACGGGGCGTAGCCTACGCGGCCAAGGAACTGGGTATGGAGGCCATCATCCATGTGCCCTCCAGCGTGGATGCGGTCAAACTGGCCGGGATGCAGCGCGACGGGGCCAGGGTCGTGAAAAGCGCCTTTCCGGGGTATGATGAGACCGAAGTGTGGGCCAAGCAGGAGGCGGAAAGAAAAGGCATTCCTTTCCTGAGCGCTTTCGACGATGATCGGGTGATGGCCGCCAACGGAGGGACGGTGGCCAGGGAGGTGCAGGAGCAGGTCCCGGGTGCCACAACGTTCCTCATGCCGGTAGGTGGCGGCGGCCATGCGGCTGGCTTTGCGTATTGGATGAAGGAAAAGCAGCCATCATGCCGGATCGTGGCGTGTCAGCATCGGGGTTCGGCAGCGCTGCTCAGGAGTCTGGAAGCCGGACACGCCATCACCGAAATGCCGGCCATCGATACATTGGCAGGTGGCTTGGAAGGAGGCTTGGGGGTGAAGACCTTCGAGGTGCTCCGAAGCCGGGTCGATGATGTTCGCACCGTGGATGAGCAGGCGCTGCGGCGGGCCTTGCGATGGATGGTGGACCAGCATCAGCTGATCATGGAGGGCTCGTGCGCGGTGGCCGTAGCGGCGGCATTGGATCCAGCGTTTCCAAAACCTGACGGTCCGGTTGTCATCTTCATTTCGGGCCGGAATATTGCGCGTCAGGCGCTGGCCACTGTGCTGTCCGAGGTGGATTAATCCCCAAGATTGAAGCAGACGACCCGCGTTTCGCTCATCTCCTCGGCGGCGTACTTCACGCCTTCACGTCCGATACCGGATTGTTTGGTCCCGCCGAAGGGCATGGTGTCCAGGCGATAGTCTGTCGAGTCATTCACGATGACGGCGCCGACTTCCAGGTGTTCGGCCACGTAGAAGGCGTCGCGCAGGCTCTCGGTGAATACCGCGCCATGCAGGCCTACGTCCACATTGTTGGCACGCGAAACGGCTTCTTCGAGCGTATCGAACGGGAAGAGTGTGCAAACGGGGCCATAGACTTCCTGGCAGGCGAGGCGGGCGCCGTCGGGTACCTTTTCAAGAATCGTGGCCTCGATCACGGCGCCGTGCTGCCCTCCACCGCAGAGCACGACGGCGCCCGCACCCACGGCCTCTTCAATCCACGCTTTGACCCGATCGGCCTCCTCGGACCGGATCATCTGGCACACATCCACATCGCCATCCAGCGAGTGCCCGGCCTTCAGACGGGAGGCCACGGCAACCACTTTGTCACGAAAAGCCCTGTACACGCCCCGTTGCACGAACACGCGCTGCACGCCCAGGCAATTCTGCCCGGCCTGGGCAAACGCACCATCGCACACGGCCTGCGCCGCTTGATCGAGGCGCGCATCGTTCATGATGATGACAGGCGAATTGGAGCCAAGTTCAAGTGAAAGCCGCTTGATGCCCGCGCTTCGGGCCACGCTTTCGCCTGTATTCCGACCGCCGGTAAACGATATCATGCGGACATCCCTGTGCTCTACCAGGGCCCGACCAACCGCGCCGCCACCCGTCAGAACATTGAGCCGACCATCCGGGACACCGGCTTCCAGCATGAGTTCGCATGTACGGAGCACGGAGAGGGAGGAGGAGGGGTCAGGCTTCATCACGACGGCATTACCCGCTGCCAAGGCGGGACCTGCCTTGTGCGCCACGAGGGCCACCGGGTCATTGAACGGCAGGATGCAGGCGATGACGCCCAGCGGCTTGCGAACGAAGTACCCTACGCGCTCTTCGCTCCCGGGGCGCGCATCGAAGGGGAGACTTTCGCCATGCATGGTGCGGGCCACCTCGGCTGCCATACGCAGCACCTCGGCGGCCCGTTTGGGCTCGTTCCGGGCCTCGGAAATGGACTTGGAGCCTTCCTGAGCCAGGAGGTCAGCGATTTCAGCCGCATGTGCTTCCAGTCGATCGGCCGCCTCATACAGCACGTGCACCCGCTGGTGAACGGGGAATGGCTGCTTCGAGGCCGCACCTGCGGCGGCCACGGCCTGATCGACATGTTCTTCCTCGGCCAGGGAGAGCGTATCCACGAGGGCATGGTCGAAGGCATTACGCACGTCGATCCGTGCATTGGTTACAATCCTGTCGGCTCCGATGATCAGGGAAGCTGGCATCACGGTTGGGCGGGTAGATGGGTCGGGACTCGTGCGCCTAACGTATGCAGCGCGTGTGCTTCGTGCAACTGAGCAGGAGTCCGTGATTTACGTCGGCAGCAAAGCGGAATGGGCGCTATGTTTGGGCTGTCATGCGATTGATACGATCAGCCCAGCCTCCCATCATGCGATTCTGTTTCCTGCTTCTCGCCTTTCTTGTTGCCCTTCCTGCCACCGCCCAGCGGCAGAATCGGGCTCCTGTCATGGATACGGCTGTAGCGCCTTCGACGGCCCAGGCTCGTGAGGCCGCGTTTGCCGATCGTGTTGCGCTGTTCGAGGATTCTCCGCTGGCCTCCGTACCCGCCCGCAACATCGGTCCGACCATCATGAGCGGGCGCGTGACGGATATCGATGCCCACGCGGCCGATCCCAGTCATTTCATGGTGGCCTACGCCTCGGGAGGGCTCTGGGTGACATGGAATAATGGACAGTCCTTCGAGCCGATATTTGACGCCAACGGCACCATGACCATCGGGGATATCCACGTCGATTGGGACAACGGCACGATCTGGGTGGGTACGGGCGAAAACAACTCCAGCCGCTCTTCCTACGCCGGCGACGGGGTGTATCGCAGCACGGATTGGGGCGCCTCGTGGCAGCACATGGGCCTGACAGATTCCCAGCGCATCGGGCGGATCCTGGTTGATCCTGAGGATCCGAACGTGGTGTGGGTGGCTGCCCTCGGCGCCTTGTATTCGCCAAACGAAGAACGGGGTGTCTTCCGAAGCACTGACGGGGGCCAGACCTGGGTGAAAAACCTGTATATCAACGACCGCACGGGCGCCGTGGACCTGGTTATGGACCCCACGGATCCGAACACGCTGTACGCCGCCATGTGGGAGCGCGACCGGCGCGCCTGGAATTTCGTGGAGGCGGGCGAAGGGTCGGGCATCTGGAAAACGACAGATGGCGGGCAGAGCTGGGTGCCGATCCACGGCAATGGCTTCCCGACGGGGGCAGGCGTTGGCCGCATCGGACTGGACGTTCATCCCGGCAATCCGGATATCATCTATGCGGCCCTCGATAATCAATTCCGCAAGGAAGGTACGGACGACGAGGATGAAGAGGTCGACGGCCTGACCCGCGCCGATCTGGCCGCCATGACCAGCCGGGACTTCCTTCGCCAGGACGATGCGGACATCGAAGCGTACCTCGAACGGGAGAACTTTCCGGACCGCTACGATCTGGAGACGGTCAAGCAGATGATCAAAGAGGGCGAGATCGAGCCATCCGCATTGGTGGACTTCGTGGACGATGCCAACAATCAGCTGTTCGATACGGACGTGATCGGCCTCGAAGTCTATCGCAGTGATGATGGCGGGGCTACGTGGCGCAAGACGCACACCGACTATCTGGACGGCGTTTACAACACGTACGGGTACTATTTCGGAGAAATCCGGGTGGCGCCCGACAATCCGGATCAGGTCTACACGATGGGCGTGCCCATGCTGCGCTCCGATGACGGCGGCGCCACGTGGAAGAGCATCGGCGGGCCGCACGTGCATGCGGACCACCAGGCCATGTGGCTGAATCCGCGCAGACCAGGACACGTGATCAACGGCAACGACGGCGGACTCAACATGACCTACGATGCCGGCGAGACGTGGTCGAAACTGAATATTCCGGCGGTGGGCCAGTTCTACTACATCCAGGTGGACATGGCCGAGCCCTACAACGTGTATGGCGGCCTCCAGGACAACGGCACGTGGATGGGGCCGAGCACCTACCGTCAGAGTTTGGGCTGGACAGCCAGCGGGGACTACCCATACGACCGCCTGGGCGGTGGGGACGGCATGCAGGTGCAGGTGGATACGCGCACGAACAGGACGGTCTACTACGGCTCACAGTTCGGCTTCTACAGCCGGGTGAATCTGGACACGGGCGAACGGATGTCGATTCGTCCGCGGCATGAGCTGGGCGAAAAACCGCTGCGCTTCAATTGGCAGACACCGATCCTACTGTCACCCCACAACCAGGACATTTTCTATTACGGTGCCAACCAGCTGTACCGTTCGATGAGCAAGGGAGCAGACCTGGAGGCGATTTCACCCGACTTGACGGGTGGCGGCCGCCCAGGCGATGTGCCCTATGGTACGCTCACGACCATCTCCGAGTCGCCGCTGCGCTTCGGGCTGATCTATGTCGGTTCGGACGACGGGTATATCCACGTGACGCGCGATGGCGGGGTGAACTGGACCCGCATCGATGGCGGCCTGCCGCAGGATATGTGGGTGAGCCGCGTCGTGGCCTCGTCGCACGAGGAAGGCCGCGTCTACGCCACGCTGAACGGCTACCGCTGGGATCACTTTGATGCCTACGTCTACGCCAGCGAGGACTACGGGCAGACCTGGACGCGCATTGGAACGGATCTGCCCGCGGAGCCGATCAACGTGATCGTGGAGTACCCCGACAATGCAAACCTGTTGTTCGTGGGCACCGACCACGCCACGTACGCGTCCCTGGATCGAGGGCAGACCTTCCACGGATTTGCCGAGTCAATCCCGTTTGCGCCGGTGCATGACCTGAAGATCCACCCCCGGGAAAACCATCTGCTGGTGGGCACGCACGGCCGATCCATCTATCAGGTTGACCTGGCCACCGTGGCCCCTCTCGATGAGGCCCTGATGGCGCAGACGCTGCACGCGTTTGACGGTGGTTCCATGGGCTGGAGCAATCGTTGGGGATTGGCCTTCCGCGCCTATTCTCCGGCCATTGAGCCCGAAATGACATTCGATGTCTGGGCCTCGCGCGCCGGTTCAGGCACCGTGCAGATTGAGACCGAAGGCGGTACAGTGCTGCAGTCCTTCGAGACGGACCTGGCGTACGGACTGAATCAGATCGCCTACGATCTGAGCGCAACAGAGGAGGGCGCGGCGGCGTTTGGGGATCCGTCCGCTATTGCGGAAAACGGCAAACGCTACCTGCAGCCCGGGAGGTTCATGATGCGCGTTATGATGGCCGGTGCTGAGGCTGAAACCACGTTCGAGATCCGAACGCCACGCGGCGGCCGCGGCTACGAGCCGGCCCCGGCGCCCGACCCGGTATGGGGCGTCAAGAAGTAGGCCACCGGACCCGATGGCGCCGTGACGACATGGGTCTTGAAGGAGGTGGGATTGATACGACCTAAGGGACTCGTACGGGACGGCGTTTAGCCCATGGGTCCGAATGGCTTTTCGTCGAAAACAGGATCATGTTGGTCGAAATAAAGGCTGATCAGACCGTATCTTGGCGTACCCTCCAAAAGAGGGTCTACGTCCCCAAAATGAAGGCCCTTCCCAGCCATGAAAAACGCGTCCGTATCACTCTTTGCCCTGTTCCTGCTGCTGCCTGTCTTGCGGGTCAGCGCCCAGGATCTTGGTGGTCTGGTAGATGAGATCGAGTCCCGTACACACTTCGGCATCTTCACAGATTTCAGATCCGAGTTTTTTGATGATGACGGTACTCACTCCTACGAGGGTACTTTCGTCGGGCATGTCAGCACGCAGCTCTCCCCGCGATTCAAGTATTTCGCTGAGTTCACGCTGACACCAGATCGTGGATATTTCGGTCAGATCCGACTGGAACGTTCCCTCTTCCAGTTTTTCTACAGCGATCTCCTGCAGCTGCGTTTCGGTCGACTGCATACACCGGTTTCCCGCTGGAATGTGCTGTACCATCACGGTCAGTATCTGCAAACCCCCATCAACCGTCCCGACATCCTGAAATCGTCGAACCGGCTGTCGCCGATCCACTCGACTGTGATAGAAGTTGGCGGCAGCTACGGTATGGCGGCTGGACGGGTCACCTATGCAGCCGGTATCGGAGCCAGCGACGATCATATCCACCCACCGGGAGTGGGAGTGCTCCTCCAACAGAATCCGGCGTGGTACGTCAGTGCGGCTTTTGTACCCGAGCGGCTGATGGATCTGCGGATCGGCGGTACACTTTACCGTGAGAAGGTACTATACCATCCTGAAATTGATGATGGAAGGCCCCACAATCACGACCTGCACAGCATCGACAGGGATCGGACGATAAACCTCCATATGACCTACGACGGCAGGAAATGGTCTCTTCTGTCGGAGCTCATGGCGGTGACGCATTGGGGTAAGGAGCGGTATGGTGGTACGGCGGGTTACTATGCGCAGGTGGAGCGCCAGCTTCCCGCGCCATACGAGCGTGGAATTGCTTACGTCCGATACGATCGCCTGGTCAGGAATATGGATGACCCTGTTTTTTCTACCGATCCGTTCAGGGTGTCGACCGGTGTAACGTCAGGAGTGCGGGTCAACATCTACACCCGTGTTGCCATCACCACCGAGCTTCGCATGTATGGGGAGGACCTAACGTTCCCAGAGCGCCATCTTTACGTTCAATTGAGTGCTGGATTTTAGCATGAGGCGCATGTTTTCACACATAACGCTTCTTCTCGGTCTAACTGTCGTCATGGCGGTTGGAACGCCGGATGTAGTACACGCCCAGTCGGATCCCTTGGTCCTGATTGTCCACCCAGAAAACGCGGCAGAGGATCTGTCCTACCAGGACGTGAGGCGTATTGCCCGATTGGATCGGTTGTACTGGTCACAGACCGATGGGATCGTGCTGTTGCTGCCGGGGCCGGCGGCCGATGAAAGGCGTCGTACGTTGAACAGGATATTCCAGATGTCCGAGCAGGCGTTCAAACAGCATTGGGTTTCGGTTGCCTATCAGACCGAGGTTCTGAGTCTTCCTCGGCCGTACACCGAGTGTGCGGTGGCGGTTCGGATCGTAGGCTCCCTGAAGAACGCCGCCGCTTTTGTACACGCGTCATGTGTCGACGAGACCGTGCGGGTCGTAGCGGTTGACGGCAAGCTTCCATCGGATCCGGGCTATCGCTTGTGAAACCCCGCAGCCTACAATCGACATCCGTGATTCCCGCTGTAGTCGGGATGATGTCCCTGCTGTTGCTCAACATGGGTGTCTTTTCTGGTGGGGCACGCATGCAGAGTGACCGCATGACGAAGATACTGGATGTAGCGGCTCTGAGCGAGGTCATCCTGTCCGTGGAGCGCGAGGTAGCAGATGCCAACAGACTATTAGCGCTTACGTCCGACGACCTGCTTGGAAGACGCACAGTCGACGAGCGTCGGGAGTTCCAGACCGCTTTTGAGGCCCGGATCAGTACCATCAGGGGGTTGGCTGACGAGGTCAGCAGGGCATCCCTCGCGCTGGAGGTCGAAGATGGAGTGCAGGTTGCGGAGCGGATTGATGTGCTGTTGGATAGTTGGACCAGCTTCTCGGCCTTTTTGAGTGATGATCTGACGAAAGCCACCATGGAGCTGATCCTGGGCAGCGATCCGGTGGCCGCTGAGCTGTTGGGCTCGCAGATCCCTGAATTGCTGCAAACGATCATTGAGTCGCGGGTTTCGGCCCAGGCCGAATACGAGCGGATTGCCGGGATTTCCCAAATCATCCTGTCCATCGTATTCCTGTCTTCCCTGTTTGCTGTGGTCATCCTGCTGTCCCACATTTTCAAGGCACAGGGAATCCGCGATCAACTGGAAGCAGACCTTCGAAGTACGATGAGGCAGGCCCAGCAGGCAGCGTTGGCCAAGAGCCGTTTCCTGTCCAATATGAGTCATGAGCTACGCACTCCAATGAATGGTGTGATCGGGATGGCCAATCTGCTTGCGCTGCGGAAGGTCCCCGAGGAGGAGAAGCGCATGATCAGGGTTCTTAAAGAAAGTGCGGACGCCGCGTTGGGCCTGATCAACGATATACTCGACTTCGAAGAGATTGAGGCGCAGAAGGTTGTGCTGCAAACGCGGATGTTCCGGCTTGAGGATGCGTTGGGCTCGATTGCTGCACAGGCCGAAGAGCTACTGGAAGACAAGCCTGTTGCCTTCTCCATCATCCGAGAGGACTCCTTACCGCAGGAGCTGGAGGGGGATGATGAACGACTTGTCCAGGTTGTCATGAACCTTGTGTCGAACGGTATCAAGTTTACCGAATCGGGATTCGTGAGATTGTCTGTGGGATGGGATGCTTCAGAGGGGCTGACGCTCGCTGTGCAGGACTCTGGCATGGGGATCCACAAGAAGGACGTCAAGGGGCTTTTCGAGGCGTTCCGGCAGGTCGATGACTCGGGACACCGCCGTTTTGGGGGTACCGGCCTTGGCTTGGCCATCACATCACAACTGGTGGAATTGATGGACGGTCGTATCTCAGTGGACAGTAAAGTCGGAGAGGGATCCACTTTTACGGTCGTCGTTCCCCTTTTCCCACCGAAGGCTGAGCCCTCAAGCAAGGCTATGCAGACAACAGATCCCGTCCTTGCGCCAGTTCAGGCGGAAAGCGCCGGTCAGCCGGTTGTGTTGTGTGTTCAGGAGAATGAGATCAATCTGGAGATTGCCCGATACGTCGTTGAAGAGGCGGGATACGCTTGCTTTACCGCGACGAGAGGCGAGGATGCCATCCAGATAGCACAGGAAGAGCCCGTTACGTTGGTACTCATGGAATGCCATCTACCCGATATGGATTGTCGGAAGGCGGCGAAGGCCATGCGGCAGCATCGGCCAGGGCTCCCCATTTATGGACTAGCCGAAAAGGAGAAAGCGGCTGAGGTGACCTCGTATGGTCAGTGGGGCATGCAGGGGGTGGTTGCCAAGCCGTTGACGTCTGACGCTGTAACGGCGATTGTTACCAAGGTGCACAACGTGGACGAGCGGGCTCCCCAAAGCCAGAGCGCACGTCGCGCCCGTCAGGGTGAGGTCAGTGCGGTAGGCGTCTGAAGCAGTTCGGCATATCGCCGATCGAGCGAGGGGGTGATAGGCTTTTTCAAGCGGACTTCGTAGGTCTCCCGTAGCGCTGAAAAGGCTGGTCGGTACGCATCAGGAATAGGGCCAACAGAAGGGATTTTTTCCCGACGATGATCCACCTGTTCGCCATTTTTCCAGAACCGGTAACACACATGCGGTCCCGTGGCCAAGCCGGTAGAGCCTACGAAGCCGATGACCTGACCCTGTTTGACCCGGGTGCCGGGGCGGATTCCTGACTTGATCTTCGACATGTGCAGATACTGCGTCGTGAAGGTGCCGTTGTGACGGATTTTGACGTAGTTGCCATTGTACTGTCCGTAGCGAGCTTCTGTTACGGTACCATCCCCCGTAGCCAGGATGGGTGTGCCGGTATTGGCGGCATAGTCCGTTCCGAGGTGGGCCTTATAGCGTTTCTGGACGGGATGATATCGCCGTTGCGTGAAACCGGATGATATGCGCTTGTATTCGACAGGCGCTATCAGGAACGCCTTGCGCAGGCTTTGGCCGTTTTCATCGTAGTGTTCATCCACATCGTCCTTCTCGAAATGGAAGGCGTAATGATCTTCTCCCCGATGAACGAATCGAGCGGCGAGCACCTCGCCGATATCGAAAAACTCATCCCCGACATACTGCTCTTCAAACAGGATGCGGAAAGCATCGCCTTTCTGGAGACGGGAGAAATCGATCTGCCAGGCGAACACGTCGGCCATGCGATTGGCCAGCGCCGGGTGGATATCCTGATCGATGAGGGTCATGTAGAGTGACTCCTCGATAATGCCCTCGACGGTACGTTCGCGGACGTCAAGGCTTCGTTCCTCGCGGCGAATGGCGGGATTCTCTCCTAGATCAAAGACGACGTAGGAAGCCAGGCTGGGCTGATAGATCATATATGTCCCGACACCGGCAGAGTCTGAGTAGACGCGGTAAGGACGACCGAACTTGAGGCGGCGCACGTCAAACACATCACGGTGATCGCGTGCCAACGTGACAATCCGCTCGTAATCGACCCCGAATGGCGTCAGGAGGTCGGAGAAGGTCTCGTTGCGACGAACGGTAGACTCAAAGACGGAAAACCCCTCAACAGGCATACCGAAGGCGTCCACGGCCATGGCCGCGGGTTGAACGGGTGTAGAGGGGTCGTCACTGGTGGTTGCCGGCGCATTCAAAAGACGCAGGACCAACAGCACGGCTGCCAAAGCGAGCAGCAGAAGGACCGGTAAGGAGCGATCTCGCATGATGTACACGACTCAATGGTGTTCGGGGACCGAACGCTATGGGGTAGTCACTCGAGGAGGCTACCGCCGGCTTCAAGACATGCGTGACCTGGGCGACCGAATATACGGGTTTTGTCGGTACTCTGCACCTTGGAATGTCAGGCTATACGGATCTGCTGGTGGCCGACGTCCAGGTGTGGTCCTCCACACCAAGTCGGTCATTTGCCAATCGGGCCGCCACGAAAAGGGCATCCGACAGTCGGTTCAGATACACGGCACACAGCAGATTGATATCATCCCGTTTTGCCAGGGAAATGACCCTTCGCTCAGCACGCCGACAGATGGTCCGGGCCACGTGAAGCTGCGCCGCGACGTGGCTGCCGCCTGGAAGGATGAAAGCGGTCAGGGGGGCAAGTCCGTCATCAAATCGATCGATGTCGGTCTCGAGGGCATCGATCCAATCCTGTTCCATGCGATGCACGTGCGCCTTGGCATCCAGTGGCGTCGCCAGATCGGCCCCAAGGTCGAAGAGTTCGTTCTGGATACGTTCCAGCCAGCTGTCAAGCGATGTACTCCAATGGGAAGGCGACGTTGGATCGGCTGCCTCCCCCGTCCGCTCCGGTTCATCGAACGGTCCTGGAGCGTGGGCGGACAAAGCGGCCCGCGCGGCGCCCAGCACCGAGTTGAGTTCGTCGGTTGTTCCGTACGCTTCGATGCGGAGATCGTCCTTGGAGACGCGCGGGCCGCCGAAGAGACCGGTCTGTCCCTCGTCGCCGGTACGGGTGTAGATTTTCATGGGGGTTAGCGTATGGAATGGGATGGGTGCCGCTTCGTGAGCCTTGTCGCAGCATTGTTTCAGTTACGGAAGAGAGCGCGTGTAGGCAATGCGTATGGGGGAATCTCCGCTCCCGGCAACAGTAGCCTCCATCCGGAACACGCTGGCCAGCAGATCGGCGGTCAGCACCTGGTCTGGAGCGCCGTGGCGCACCATCTTACCCCCGTGCATGACGAAGAGTTGGTCAGCAAATCGTGCCGCCATTTCAAGATCGTGCATGGCACCGAAGACGGTCTTCCCGGCGTCCACCAACGAACGCACCTGCTCCATGAACTCGAACTGGTGATGGACATCGAGATAGGTAGTGGGTTCGTCCAGGATCAGGAGGTCTGCCTCCTGCACCAGTGCTTGTGCAAGGAAGACCCGCTGCTGCTCGCCGCCGCTAAGGGAGTGGAAGGAGCGCTGCTCGAAGCCCTTCAGATCCAATTGCTGCAAGGCTGTTGACGCCATCGCACTATCATTCTGGTTATAGACGGACAAGAGCGGTTTGTGCGGCGCCCGGCCGAGCAATACAAGGTCGATTACGTTGAAGTCGAAGGAGATGGCGTGGGTTTGGCGCACCATCGCAACGCGCCGCGCCATGGCGCGGCGCGACCACACAGAGACCTCCTTTCCCTCGAATTGCAGCGAACCCGTGTAGGGGATGAGTCCTGCCAGCGCGCGCAGCAAGGTGGTTTTACCGCTGCCGTTCGGGCCCAGGAGGCCATGCCACTGACCAGCTTCGAGGTCAAAGTCCAGCGCCTTCAGGATGGTGGATCCATCCATGCTGACGTGCAGGTCGGAGGCTGATACAAGCATTACAATGCCTGATGGGTGAGTGGTTCGGCAGGGCGTAGCCGCCGGACAGGGAACGCGTGTGGCGGCCTGTGGTACGCCAGCACATCCTCGTTCGTTCTGGTTCCGAACCGCCTTCCGGCAGCCGCCGACTGTTTATGGATCCTGCCACCGCCCTGCAGCGTGTTTTGTGCAACAGCATGCCCCTACGCCATCGCCTACGATATTTTTCTTCGGCCTGTGCAGTCCTGGTCTGCCTGCTTGCCACGTCGGGCTGTGACTCCCAGGAGCAGCAGGACATTTTTGTCCAGGATGCCGGCGCCACGCCCGAGGCGTTTGCCCGTACCGATAATACCGGCCGCATTGTGGATGATGATCCGGACGACTGGCGCGTGGCGCCTGTCTTTGGGGGCAAGGTGCGGTTTGACCCGGCGTACCCGAACCCCGTCGGTGGAGGCTTTGTCATCATCCCGGTCACGGTACTCGAATTCAACGCCATTCAGGGCGGATTGGCCCTGCGCGCGAGGGATGCTTCGGGTCGGCTGAGAACGTTGGATGACATCCTGGATGCATCCGACCCGGGAGCCTACATCTTTCGTTTCAGTCCCGCCCTGCTCAATCGTACCGGGCTGATCCGGGTCTTCATTTTCGATCGCCTGGGCGAACTCGTCTCCTATGGAGACCTGATGATCCAGTAAGGCCTGATTCCCAGCAGGGCTGGGGCCCACTCAGAAGCCACGCGCTCCCAGGTCGGATACCAACTGGGTGAGGAAGCTCTTCGAGGAGAACGATGATCCGGCCAACACATCGATACCTACCTGCTGCAGGTGATCGGCCTCGATTTGTCCCCGGAAATCACCCCACGTTGCCGAGGCAACCGATACAATCCCGTCATTCACGCCCTCCCGGCCGTAGAGCCAAGCGTTGAACGGACGGAACAACGGTTTGATGGAGTTGAGTGCACCCTTGCCGGCACTGCCTGCCCACGAGGCATAGTAGACACTCTCCACGTCCGGCACCTCCCGGTTGAATCGGTTGGTGACCGCCCGTGGGGTCAGACTCTCCAGGGCGGCGTTGAAGTCCGCTTCGACCTCCATCACATTTTGTCCGACCCAATTGGCAGCATTCCGGACCAGCTCCCGCAGACGTTCAGGCTGTTTCAATGCCATGAGGGCCAGGGAAGACCCTCGGTGTGGCGTTGAAATCGTGCTCAGGCTGGCCACTCGATCTGCCATGCCCAACGTCGTAATCAGATAGCGCGCATCAAGGCCTCCCATGGAATGCGCAATCAGGTTGACCTTGTCGGCCCCGGTTTGGGACAGTATGATGTCAATCCGCTCTTTCCACATGGCCGCCCGCTCCGGTATGACATGGTACGGGGTCACGTTCGGCGCAAAGGCAGCAACGCCATGCAGTCGGAGGTGCATGGCTTCTTCGTGGAGATGCCCGCCCCGGGCCAGGAAAGCCAACAGGCCGAAGCCGTGCATGAGCACTACGGGATAGCGCGTGCGCACGAACTCGGGCTGTGGAAAGGCCTCGAGTCCGGCAAGGCGTTTGATGGCAGTGGCAGTCAGCTTGGCCATAGTGCCATGATACCCGTAATGGTTAGCGCGGCTCCCAGCGGCGCGGAGAGGTTATCGTTCAGCGGCAGCGGAGCAGCTTCGAGGAGGGTGGCTACAAGGGTTGCCGCGAGGACCACAGGAAATGGAATATCCAGCGGGGGCCAGGGCAGGACCCCGCTTATCAGCAGCCAGCCCACGGCTCCTCCAAAGATCAGGAAAGCGAGGGAGCCTTCCAGGGTGGCACCCCGGCCTAGCCACTTCGTGCGGCCGAGCCGTCGACCTGTGAGGGCCGCGGCTGCGTCCCCGATCATGAAGGTGGCAAAGGAGATGAGGGCCACATCCACAGGGAAGAGCAGCACGAGCAGCGTAAAGGATACGGTTACCCACGTTGCCCCGTTGAAGACGGTCTTCGCTCCCAGTACATCCCGTTCCTTCCTGCGCATCATGAAGCCGAAAAAGCGTTCGAAGAAGGCATGTGCTGCGGGGCTGGACGCACGAAGCCAGTCCAGGAAAAGCGCCAACAGGCTGAGGCTGATCAGCACATTGAGGCCCCAGGGTTCGGGTGCAACCACGTACCCGACCGGATAGCCCAAGGCCAGCAGGTGGAGCAACTTGCGATACAGTTCGCCATCATAACCGATGCCAGCGGTATCCGGGTGCATGGTGACGGGGGTGGCTTGAGGGGGAGGCAGACATGCGATAGCGGTGCCTTTATGCGTGTTCGTACTGTAAAGGTTGTGGGCGATGTATTGTTCTGCGTGGCTTGAATTCTCGAGGACGTCGCTTTGCGTTTGGAGCCTCAGCGGGCCTCCTCTAAGCGTGGGGGAACCCAGCCCCTGGCTCCTTCCTTAGATCCCGTCTTGAACCCGTTACGAGTATCCCCATGAGCCGCCGCATACCAAGCATTCGATACGTGGACAACCACGTGCTGGTCGTCGAAAAACCGGCTGGTATGCTGTCCCAGGCTGACCATACGGGAGACCCGGATGTACTCTCCCTCATGAAAGAGTGGGTAGGTACAACCTACAACAAGCCGGGTAAGGTCTATCTCGGGTTGGTGCACCGCCTGGACCGACCCGCCTCCGGACTGATGGTGCTGGCACGCACGTCGAAGGCTGCCTCGCGGCTCGTGCAGCAGTTCTCTGAGCGCAGCGTGGAGAAGGTCTATATGGCATGGCTGGAGGGAACGCCTCCCCATGAAGCCACCTGGGAGGA
>Ga0181567_10001030_pt1 | contig 21169 bp, 23 predicted proteins | sample 101ome_14_FD_133761 | JGI IMG/M metagenome (GOLD analysis project Ga0181567, IMG submission 133761) | Coastal salt marsh microbial communities from the Groves Creek Marsh, Skidaway Island, Georgia - 101403AT metaG (megahit assembly) | ecosystem: Environmental > Aquatic > Marine > Intertidal...
GGGTAAAATTTCTTAATATCTTTTATTGCTCCATTAGCTTGTATTAAATCTCCTAAAGACCCGTGTTTGATTATCAATATGTTTGACATTATTTATACTGAATATAATTAAAGAATGATATAACTAAATATATTTATGATCAACAAATTAGACAAAATATTGGCAGAAATTTCAGCTGGTGAATTATTTGATAAGATTACAATATTAGAGATCAAAAAAGAAAAAATATCAAATAAAGAAAAATTAGTTGATGTTGAAAAAGAACTTAACTCATTAAAAGATACAGTAGGAAAATTTATTCCTAATCAAAGTAATATTTTTAAACACATTAATGATTTAAAAGGAATAAATCTTAAATTGTGGGATATTGAAGATGGTAAAAGAGCTGCTGAAAAAGAGAAAAAATTTGACGATAAATTTATAGAACTTGCAAGAAACGTTTATAAATTAAATGATGAAAGAGCTAAAATTAAATTAGCTATAAATATCGCTCTTGGCTCGAATATCAAAGAAGTAAAGTCCTACGAATAATTAATCTGATTTAAGGCTAGGAATAATAGCTCTTAACTTAATTGGTAATTTTTCATCAACGGTAACAGTTATCACTCCTTCAGACTTTTTTAATTCTTTTAATATTTTTCCGTCAGGAGAAACAACCATTGAATGTCCAAAGGTTTTTCTTCCATTGTAATGTGTGCCACCTTGTGCCGGAGCAAAGATATAACAAAAATTTTCAATAGCCCTTGCTTTTAATAAAGAGTGCCAATGACGTTTACCTGTAGTTTCTGTAAATGCCGAAGGTATAGAAACAAATAAACTACCAGCTTTAGAAAGTTTTCTAAATAAATTAGGAAATCTTAAATCATAACAAATTGACAAACCAAGCTTTCCCCAAGGCAAATTAAAAGATTTAATCTTTTTTCCTGCTGCAAAAGTCTTTGATTCAAAATATTTTTCTTTTTTATTTAAAACAACATCGTACATATGAATTTTATCATAATAAGTTCTTACTTTTCCTGTTTTGTCTATCAACACGGAGCGATTAGCTAATTTGTTTTTTGAAATTTTAATAATTAGAGAGCCAATTAAAATCCATTTTTTATATTTTTTTGCTAATTGCTTAATTCCTATAAGATACTCATCTTTATCCATTGATTTGCATATCTTTAATAGTTGTTTTTTATTGAGTGAAAAAAGAGATGAAATTTCTGGCGTTAATATAAAATCAGTTTTTTGTTTAATAGATTTTAAGATTAGCTTTTTCGTTTTTTTTAAATTTTGATGGATATTATTATTTGATCTTAATTGAATACAGGAAACTCGAAACATTACCTCATTATAGATGAAGCAAAATTCCAGTTACAGTCAAAACTTGGTACGTATGCACCAGATAATTTAACATTTCCAAAGCTTTTAGATAAAACTTTGCACCAGCTATCTACCTGTTTGGGTTTTTTATCATAACTGCCTACTTGAGCAGTAATTACGCCACCTTTTTTGAGAATTCTCTTTAATCCTTTCATGTTTTTTCTAGCAAGATCAATGCAGTATTGATCATCATTTAAATCTACAAAGATTTTATCGTATTTGGAATCTTCTATTTCTTTTATGCTTTTAAAAGCATCTCCCCAAAAAGTTTTAATTTTATTGCTTTTCTTAACCTTAGAACACACTTTAGGTAAATGACGGTAACACACATCCACAATTTCAGGATCCAATTCAAACCAGTCTATGTAATTAGAATTATTTTCTAAACAAGCTCTAGCTACTCCACCATCTCCACCGCCAATAATTGCTACATTATTATTTTTTTTACTTAAATCGTAACTAGACTTAAAGAAATTAGAGCTATAAATTTTTTCATCTTTTTCAGCTACTTGAATTTCGTGGTCAATAAATAATGCATGACCAAACTCTTCTATATCCATTATTTCAACAAACTGACCAACTTTAGAAGTAAATTTTTCTAAAACATCTTTAACAACATAAAATTTCTTTTGACCTGGAGTGCTATAGATATCATCATAAAGTCCAATGCTACTTCTATCAAATGCATTTGTTACTACTCTTTTATGTTCAATTTCATTTCGAAGAATTTTTAAAGCGACTTTTGGATTTACTTTTCCACAGGTAAAAAAATCAAAACTGATAACACCTCTTTCAGGAAAAGTGTGAAAACTGAAGTGGCTTTCTGATAAGAGGGCTACTAGTGTAAAACCTTGAGGCTCAAACTTGTGAGAAGCTACATTTAGTATCTCAACTTTAGCAGCTTTTGCAATTTTATAAATTACTTTTTCGTAAAATTCTGGTGAATAATCTTTTTTTACACCAAGAAAATCAATGGTAATGTGCTCACCAACCTTAATCATTAAAAACTATCCCCTCTTATAATTTTTAAATTTTCCTAAGACTATTTTCATTTCTTTTTTCGAAAGAATCTTAGGTATTCCAATTCTTAGGGCATTTATATATTGATGGCAAATATTTTCGATCTCCTGAGCAAGCTCAAAAGTTTTTTCTAAATTATCTCCAAACGCAACTTGTCCGTGATTTGCAATTAAACATGCAGTTCTATTCTTAAGTGCTCTAATAATATTTCTAGAAAGATTTTTAGTTCCAAAAGTTGCGTATTTACTGCACTTAATATCTTCGCCGCCAGCTACTGCAACCATATAGTGAAAAGCTGGAATAGTTTTTTGATGTGTCGATACGGCTGTAGCACAAGTAGAGTGTGCATGAACTATTGCTTTAGCTTCTTTTTTATTCACATAAATATCTTGATGAAATCTCCATTCCGATGAAGGTTTATCCTTTTTTTTATCGTAAATACCTTTAAGAGAAACAAAAACAATATCCTTAGGTTTTAATGAACCATATTTTCTTCCAGATGGTGTGATGTAAAATCCATCAACCCCCTTCTCCTTTGTTCTAACAGATATATTTCCAGATCTTAAAGCTGAAAGGTTAGTAATGTTGAGCTTTTTAGAATATTTTATTACTTCTGATTTTAATTTACTCACTTGAATAATCCCTTCAAACCTTTTTCTGATGCTTCACAAATTCCTTTTTCAGTAATTAAACCTGTTACATATTTAGCAGGAGTAACATCAAATGCTAAGTTCATTGATTTACTTTTTTCAGGATATATTCTTACTTTTGTAATTTGATTGTTTTTATCAATACCTTCTACATGAGATAATTCTTCTGAATCTCTTTCTTCAATTGGAATTTTTTTATGATCTTTAATATTCCAATCTATTGTTGAGCTTGGAAGAGCTACATAAAATGGGACATTATTATCTTTTGCTGCTAGTGCTTTTAAATAAGTTCCAATTTTATTACAAACATCACCATTCGATAAAGTTCTATCAGTTCCCACAATACACATATCAACTTGACCTCTTTGCATTAAAATACCACCAGCATTATCTGTGATCACAGTATTTGGGACTCCTTCTTCATTTAACTCATAAGAGGTTAAGTTTGCACCTTGATTCCTTGGTCTTGTTTCATCTACCCAAACATGAACTTTAATTCCTTTTTGGTAAGCATGATAAATTGGTGATGTAGCTGTACCCCAATCTATAGTTGCTAACCATCCAGCATTACAGTGGGTTAAAATATTGACCGTATCTTTCTTTTTAGCAGAAATTTCTTCAATAATTTTTAGACCATTAAGCCCTATGTTTTTACAAAAGTTAACATCTTCTTCTACAATTGCCTCGGCTTCATTAATGGCTATTTTAAGAATATCATTATTATTTACACCAGATAATTTTTTCATCATTCTATTTACTGCCCATTTAAGATTGATCGCAGTTGGTCTCGAAGATATTAAATCTTCACTAGATTTTTTTATAAAAGATAAATCATTTTTTTCAATAATTGACAAAACTAAGCCATATGCAGCAGTTGCTCCAATTAAAGGAGCTCCTCTTACCTCCATTATTTTAATTGCGTTGATCGCATCTTTTACAGTTTTTAAATCTTTAATTATAAACTTATGAGGTAATTTTGTTTGATCTATTATTTTAACTAAATTATCTTCAAACCATATAGTTCGGTAAACTTTATTTTCTATTCTCATTATTTTTTATTAAGAACTCTTCCTGCAATATTATTAAGTTTTTTAATTGTTTTTCTAGTTCTTAACTTAGGATCTGTAATAATTGCCACATCTAAACAATTATTTGCTGGATCTTTTTCTACTGAAAAATTTTTATAAGTTTTAATTACTTCTTTGATCATATTTTGTGCGTTAGATGCATTTTTCATTAATGTTTGAATGACCATGCTTACATCAACTTCATCATGATCTGTGTGCCAACAATCATAATCGGTCACCATTGCAACAGTGCAGTATCTAATTTCTGCTTCTCTTGCTAATTTAGCTTCAGGCATATTTGTCATTCCAATAACATCAGCCCCCCAAGTTCTATAAAGGTTGGACTCTGATAAAGTTGAAAATTGTGGTCCTTCCATTACTATATAAGTTCCACCTTTTTGATTTTTTATATTTAATTTTTTTAATGCTGCTTCACAACAATCAGATAAACCTGGGCTCGTAGGCTTAGCCATTGAAACATGTGCAACAATTTCTTCGTCAAAAAATGTTTTTGTTCTTGAAAAAGTTCTATCTATAAATTGATCAACTATAATAAATTTACCTGGCTCTAAATTTTCTTTTAATGATCCAACTGCTGAAACAGAAATTATATCTGTAACACCTAATTGTTTCATTGCATCAATGTTAGCTCTAAAATTAATGTTGGTTGGATTGATCTTATGACCTCTTGAGTGCCTAGGTATGAAACAAATTTCTTCTGAACCTAATTTAGCGATTAAAATTTCATCGGAAGGTTTTCCCCATGGAGTATTGATTTTATTCCATTTAGTTTTCTCAAAGCCATCCATTTTGTAAAGACCGCTACCACCAATTATCCCAAGCTTTCTAACTTTCATTATTTAATTATTAATGCTTTTTTGTTAGAACTTGAAGTAAATAATGGATTTAAAAAAACATATTCGCTCAATTCCTGACTACCCAAAAAAGGGAATTTTATTTCGTGATATTACTACTCTTATTAAAGATGCTAAAGCTTTTAAATATACAAATGATAAAATTATTGAATTAGCAAAAAAAATTGATTTTGATAAAGTTGCCGCAATAGAATCAAGAGGTTTTGTTTTTGCTTCAGCAGTCTCATACCAATTAGAAAAACCTTTTATTCTTTTAAGAAAAAAAAATAAGTTACCCTCAGACGTTCATTCTGTTGATTTCGAATTAGAGTATGGAACTGCAACAATTGAAGTGCATAAAGACTCTATAGAAAAAGGAGAAAAAATATTAATTATTGATGACTTAATTGCTACTGGCGGTACAGCTGAAGCAGCAGCAAAAATTGTAGAAATCTCTGGCGGTAAGGTTGCTGGATTTATATTTGTAATAAATCTTTTTGACTTACCTGGTGAAAAACTTTTGAAAAAAAAAGGGTATATAGTCAATAATTTAATTGAATTTCCTGGACACTAAATTTCTTTATTTTTCCACGTTGAAGGTGTTAATTCATTATTTATTTCCAGATTAATATTGTAATCAAAAGGCTTAACACCTCTTTTTTTAATATATTCAAAAGTTTGTTTTATCCCATCTATTAATGAAACTTTTGTTTTATAATTTAATAATTTTCTAGCTTTGTTTGCTGAACAAGTTGCATGTTTTACTTCTTTTGGTCTATCTTTTTTATGTATTGGATTTAGATTAATTCCAGTAATATTTGAACAAATCTCAGCAATTTTATTTATTGATACAAATTCTTCATCTGGGCCTATATTTATTATTTCTCTATTGAGTTCTTTTTGATCTAGCATCGGAATCAGGCAGCTTAAACAATCGTCTATATAAGAAAAACACCTAGTTTGTTTACCATCTCCATAAATAATTGGAGCTTTACCCTGCAACATACGATTTATCATTATCGAAACAACATTTCGAAAAGGATCATCGTATTTTTGTCTTGGTCCTATGATATTGTGTGGAACTGCAATTACCCATTCTATATTGTTAAGTTCACATAAATTTTTTAAGACTTCCTCAGCAGCGACTTTTGATATTGCATAAGGGTCTACAGGTTTTGGTTTCATATTTTCTGTGAATGGAGCTTTTTGATCACCGTATCTTGCCATAGATGAGCAAAAAATTATTCTCTCAACTTTTTCATTTACAGCTGCTGAAAAAATTGAGACAGATGCTAAATAATTATTTCTTGTAATTTCGTAAGGTGAAAATACAGATAAACCTTCATGAGCTGTTGCTGCACAATGATAGACCACATCAACCCCTTTCATAATGGATTTTATTTTATCAAAGTCACAACAGTCCACATTGTGAAATTCAATATTATTTGGAATATTATCTTCGTAGCCACCTAACATGTTATCTATACCAACAACTTTATGACCTAGATTAACTAATTTTTCACTTAAATGTGAGCCTAAAAAGCCAGCGACTCCAGTAACTAATATTTTTTTATTTTTTGCGGACATATCTCTCTTATATATAAAATCTAAATATAAGCAAAGAATTAAAGATTTGGTCTATACCAAGACTCTCTTCCAATTATAGAATTGAATAAACCAGATAATCTATGTTGATAAATTTTTTGTTTTGATTTTTTGAAAACTAAAAAATAAAAAATAGTTTTAATCAGAGATGATAAAAACTTTCCACTTATTTTATATAAAGAATTCATATATCCATAATGTTTTTTATTAAAATAAAAAGTTGACCACATCCAATGCCAATTTCTAGATAGCTCCATTTCAAAATTTATTATTTTATTGTGAGAACTGCCTCCAATATGGTGAATTATCAACTTTTTATCTAAATATATTTTTTTATTTTTTTCTTTTAATCTTTTACAAAGATCAATTTCTTCAAGATAAATAAAAAAATTTTCATCAAAATATCCAATTTCTTTGAATTGACTAATATTGAATAGCATTGCAAAACCCTTAAGTGAATCTGTTTGAAAAATATCCTCTTTATCTTTGTAATTATCTATGTCCGAATACTCATCTTGTTTCGCTGGACCTAATATGGCAAAATCTTTCAAATTTTCGGCAGAGTAAATTAATCTTTCTATACAATTATTTTCTAAATAAGCGTCGGGGTTAAGAATTAAAGCATAATCACTTTTAACTTTTGATAACCCTAAATTATTACCTTTTGCATATCCGAGATTCCGACCAGTTAAAATACAATTTACGTTTGAATATTTTTTCTCTAGTCCTTTCTTAAAACTTAAATTATTTGAATTTTCTATGACTAAAATCTTTATTTTTGAGTCTATTGAGCCTAAACATTGATGTATTTTATCATCACTGTTAAAAGTATTGATAACTATTGTAATTTTATCGTAACTCATAAGTGTTATAAAATATTGATTTAAATAAACATCTATCTTATTACATTAAAAATAAATGTCTCTCAAAATTAATTTTTAAATGAAAAAAGCGATTGTTACAGGTGGTAATGGCTTTATAGGGAGTAACTTAGTCAACTTTCTTTTAAACAAAAAATTTTTTGTTATAAATATTGATAAAAGCAAATATTCTAAAACGTCTTATTTAATTAAAAATAATAATAGAAATTATAAGTTTTTCAAATTAGACATTAATAATAAAAAGATATTTGAAATATTAAGAAAATATAAACCAAAAGTTATTTTTAACTTAGCTGCAGAAACTCATGTTGATAGGTCAATCGAGAAACCTAAAGATTTTATTCATTCAAACATAAACGGGACATTTAATATTTTAGAACAATTAAGAAAGTATAAAAAATTATATAAAAAAAATATTAGGCTTGTTCATATTTCTACAGATGAAGTCTATGGTGATTTAAAGAAAAATGAAAGATCCACAGAATATGATGCGTATAAACCAAGTTCTCCTTATTCTGCTAGCAAAGCAAGCAGTGATCATTTAATAAAGTCTTATGTGAGAACATATGGCCTTGATGCAGTAATTTCTAATTGTTGCAATAATTTTGGTCCAGGTCAATTTCCAGAAAAATTAATTCCTACTTTAATTTTTAATATTTTAAATAACAATCCTTTACCAATTTATGGAAAAGGTAAAAATTCAAGAGAGTGGATTTACGTTGAAGATCACTGCAACGGTTTATTTTCAATATATTTAAAGGGAAAAACTGGAGAAAGTTATAATATAGGAACTAACAACAATATATCAAATCTTAATTTAACCAAACTTTTATTAAGTATTGTAAAAAAAAATAAATTTAATATTGGCAAAAAAGTAAAAATTAAATTTGTAAAAGATAGACCGGGACATGATTTTAGATATGCTTTAAATAGTAAAAAGATTAGAAAAAAATTGAGTTGGGAACCAAAAATAAATTTTAGTTCTGCTTTAGAAAAAACTTTTAAATGGTATTTAAATAATATTGAATTTTTTAAAACTTTTTCAAAAAAAAAATTTTTTAAAAGAATTGGGTTAAAGATATGATTAAAAAAGGAATAATACTTGCAGGTGGTATGGGTACACGAATGAGTCCACTCACAAAAGCTATCAATAAGCAATTATTGCCGATTTATGATAAACCTTTAATTTACTATCCCTTATCAATTTTGATGTTAGCTGGGATAAGAAAAATTTTAATCGTAGTTAATAAAGGTAATATCAATCAATTTAGAAAAGTTCTCTCTAATGGAAAAAGATTTGGGGTAGATATTTCCTATGTTGAACAATCAAAGCCGAAGGGCCTGCCAGATGCATTTATAATTGGTGAAAAATTCATTGGTAAAGATAAGGTTGCGCTAATATTAGGTGATAATTTTTTTTACGGTCAAAGTTTAACATTAAAACTAAAGAACTGTATTAAGCTTAATTCTGGATGTAAAATTTTGTTACACCCAGTAAATAAACCAGAACTTTATGGTGTAGCTGAAATAAACAGTAAAAATAAAATAGTTTCCATAAAAGAAAAACCCAAAAAATCAAAATCTAATTTAGCAGTTACTGGATTATATTTTTTTGATAATAAAGTGATAAGTTTTAGTAAATCTCTAAAGCCATCCAAAAGAAAAGAGCTAGAAATTGTTGACTTGCTCAAAAAATATAAAAATATGAATAAATTAAATGCAGAGTTTCTAGGTAGAGGTGGTGCTTGGCTTGATACAGGTTCAATAGATGATTTTTATAAAACTTCTTCTTTTGTTTCAGCATTAGAAAATCGTCAGGGCTTAAAAATAGCATGTTTAGAGGAGATAGCCCTTAATTATAAATGGATTAAAAAAGTAGATATAAAAGAATCAATAAATTTTTATGGCAATTGTTTATATTCAAACTATTTAAAGAAATTAATATAGTATAATGGTTAAAATTTTAGTTACTGGAGGTGATGGTAGATTTGCTCAGGAGCTAAAAAAAATATCAAGTAGATATAATTTTATTTTTAGAAACAAAAAAAAATTAGATATTTTATCTATTAAATCTATAAAAAAAGAAGTTAATAAATTTAAACCAAAAATCTTATTACACTTAGCGGGATTATCCAGACCTATGAATATTCATGATAAAAAAATAAGTAAAAGTATTGATTTAAATATAATAGGTACAGCAAACTTAGTTAAAGTTTGTAGTGAAAAAAAAATTAAAATTATTTTTTTTTCAACAAGTTACGTCTATCCAGGGACGAAAGGTAACTATAAGGAAAATGATTCTTTGTTACCATGGAATAATTATGGCTGGTCAAAACTAGGTGCTGAAAGCTCGGTTCAGATGTATAAAAATTCTTTAATTATAAGGGCTTGCATGACTGAAGAACCCTTTGCTCATAAATTTGCTTTTACTAATGTTAAGTCAAATTTTATATTTCACAATCAATTTGCTCATTTACTAATTAAAGTTATTAATAAAAAAGGAATAATTAATATTGGTGGTAAAAGCCAAACTATTTATAATTTTGCAAAGAAAACTAAAAATGTAAAAAAGAAAATATCTACAGGTGAATTACCCTTAAAAATGGATATGAATTTAAATAAATTAAAAAAATTTTTAAATAAATGAAAATAATAAAAACTAAAATAAAAGATTTATTAATATTTAAACAAAAGAATAATATTGATAGTAGAGGTAGTTTAAGAGAAACTTATAACAAAAAGCTTTTAAAGAAAAATTTTGTTTTTGAATATTGTACAACTTCTAAAGCAAACGCACTACGAGGTTTTCATTATCAACATAAATTTCAACAAGCTAAATTTGTAAGTGTAATAAAAGGTAAAATTCTTGATTGCGTAATAGATTTAAGAAAAAATTCTAAGACGTTTGGTGAAACATTTAAAATAATCTTATCAAGCAAGAACTGCTTAAGTCTTTATATTCCGGAAGGGTTTGGTCATGCTTATTATAGTTACGAAAAAATAAATGTAATATATTACAAACTTACTAATTATTACAAACCAAAATATGAAGATGGTATCAATCTTATGGATAAAACTCTTAAAATAAATTGGCCAAAAAAAAAATTTAATATCTCAAAAAAAGACAAAAAATTAAAATCTTTTGATGACTTTTGCCAAAACTACAAATTTTTATAGTCAGATATATCTTTAAAAAGAATATTCATTTCCTTTACCTTATAATTTTTTTTAAACCAAAAAGATAAGAATCTCTCAGCAAGAAAACCGTAAATTCTTTTTTTTCCGTAATCATTTAAGTCTTTAAAACCAAAAATTTTTTCACATTTTTCTAACCATGGAAAAACAACTTCGTAGTATTTTTTTAAAATATTTGTTTTGCATATAAACATGTTGTGAGGATTAAAGCTTGTATTTTCAATCATATAATTTTTAAAATCATTTCTATTACTTGAGTCTAATTGTTCAATAGCTAAATTTAAATTACCCTTGCCATGAAATAAGTCAAAATGAAATTTTAAATTTCTCAATTTTTTATTGAATATTAATTTTGGATTTTTAAAAAATTCTTTTAAGTGATTTTTAATAATTTTGGAAAATTTGTAATTTTCGACAGAAAATTTGTTACCTAGAATACAATCGTATTCGTCGTCTTTTACATTAATTTTTTTTACCAAAATATTATTTAAAACATCGAAATTTAAATCTTTATCTACAATATTTTCATTTACAAAAAATTTTCTATACTGACAAAATCCTACCCAATCAGTTTTTATTTTATCTAAATAATTTTTCCAAATCCAATAGTGAAAAGTATATTCGCCGTAGTACGGATTTTTATTAGATATATTTTCCCCTGATTTGTCAGAGAAACATTCTCTCGAAAATTTTTTTTCACCAAGTCCTACAGCAATATATGACAATTTTTTAATAATATGCTCGTGTTTTGGTTCAAGAGTTAAACAAAACATTGAATTATTGTTCATAGTTATTTGGTAGCGAGGGGCGGATTCGAACCGCCGACCCCAGGCTTATGAGTCCTGTGCTCTAACCAACTGAGCTACCTCGCCAATCTTTTTTTTTTAATTTAAACTTAGCTGAATATCCATACTAAAAATAAATAATCAAGTTTAATGATGAAACAATTTTTCAACTCCAAAACAGTATTTTGAAAACCTAATTCTTTGCGAGGGAAAATCCTCAACTAATTCATCTAAATCCTTATTAAATGAAGTCTTTAGTTCTGCGATTACTTTATTATCATTAAAAATATTACCAGTGTCGTAGTTACGATATTGAATATTCGTATCTACTGAAATTCTTACATCTTTAAATAAAAAATACTCTCTTTCATAATTTACATAAATCTTTGGGTAACAAGTGCCATACTGATTATCAAAAATTCCATGATTTAATTTTTCTTTAAATAGATTATTAGTTAAAATTTTTCTTGTTTTAAATCTTCCCTCAACTGATGAGTTCTTGATCTCCAAATAAATTTTCTGATCTTCGTTATTGGGATAATATCTTATTCTTATTTTTTTTCTTGGCACTAAACCTTCTAACGAGTCTCTATAAGCATCAAGTTGGTAATTATCAAAATACAAGCTTTCAATAACCCTGGGTTTATAAATTCCTTTTGCAGATTTTTTATATAAAAAATCTTTAAAATCTAAAAGGTTTTCTTTTTGAATATATAGTTTTTGCTCTATTCTAAAACTCATTTTACTTTTTACTAACTTTAATATCTTTGTTTATTATTATCTTAGACAATTTATCCGTATCAAATTTTTTCGAATATTTATTACAGTTTAAATAATCAATTACAACTAACCCGCCATTAAATTCTTGTTTTTTATTATAAGCTGAAACACATGTCTCCAAATTATTCAATTCTCCATTTTTTAATGATAACATTGAACTGTCTTTTGTTGCTAATCCTATATTAGCTTGTGTTACATATATATCATTTATTTTTACGTTTGATTTTTCTCCAATTGAAACGGCTTTGTCTCCGCATTTGCTTAATTTTAAATTTACAAGTTCATAATTACCAGCAGAAAAATCTGTGCAATCATTAATTGCTGATGATATTACTAAGTTTTCTATTTTTAAATTTGAAAAATCAGCATCAAATGCGTCGCTAAAAGAATTTTCAATATAAATATTATTTACATAACCAGAAGCATTAATTAAATTAATTGCATCTTCACAGCTAGAATTATTAGCATTTAAATTAATATCACTAAATTTAATATTAATGAATGACAAGCATCCTGTTAGCCCCCGAAGATTTATAGGATAATTTGGAGGAATGAATGAGCTCTTTGTTGCATTTTCTAAAAATTTGAACCCATTAAAATTTATTGAAATATTTTTCAAGTTTCCATTGATAAAATAAATTCTTGATCCTATCTTTGTTTGATTTATTGTTATTAAATTATTTAATTCATCAAATTTAATATCAATTCCATCTTCATAAAAAATTTGTGTATTTTTAAAACGTTTAAAATTTTCTTTATATTTTTTATTTAATAAATTAACATCGATATTATCACCTACATACTGATAGTTTATTTTATCAACTTTTAATTCACCTTCTAGTAAATTAACAAGCTCCTCATTGCCAATTAAATAACTTTGACAGTTTTTTAAATAAATTTCACATTTAAGAAATTTTTCATTTTTATTTTTAATTAAAATTGCTTTAGGGTCAATCTCTTGCAGATTATTGTTAAACTTATCCAAAATATTGTTAATTGGCCTAAATTTATTATGTTCTACCAAATTTTTATCGTCTTTATTATTAAATTTGTCTTGTATTTTTTCTAAATTTTTTTGAATTTTATTTATTTTTTCTTTTAATTGACTTCTAGATAAATCTAAACCAGATATATCAGTTTTATTTTTCAATTTTTCAATATCAATATTGGCTATTTTATCTTTTAATGTTTCAAAGGAATCCATAAAACTACTTGAAATCGGAAAACGTTTTTCTGAGGTAGTTGTAGTTGAAAAATCTAAGTCTATACCAGGATTTGCATCATACAAAATAGGTTCAAAATAATTCTCAAATGAGTTCCAATAAAATTTTCTATTTGTTGCACTTAAAGCATGATGACTATTAGTAGCTTGTAAAAATAAGTTGTAAATATCTAGCTTTTTAATATTATTTTTATTAAATAGTGATAATAGAGTATTATCTAAATCATAATCAAAAAAGAAAAAATTATTTTTTTCATCTTGAAACCTATTTGACCAATACAAATAAATTAAATTTAAATCATTTACTGCATTTAAAGAAATTTGCTTATGTTGGTCGCTTCGATTGATAAGATTGGCATTAGTAAGTTTAGATAACATGACTTGGCTGCTTTTTTGTCTTAAAAAGGGAGTTCCAGCAGACCAATTGCTTAATTGATTGTCTGGTATATGCTTAACAACTTCAAAAAAAAATTTTTGGTCACCCTCTAAAATTGGACCCTCACGTCTATTATTAAATTCTAAAAGTTCTTTTGCTGCTTTCTCTTGAAATAGCATTATAGATTCTGTTTGATTAACTCTTGCCTGTACCTTAATTGATCTTGGAGCTAAATAATTAAAATCTCTCAAAAGTTGAGTAATTATTATTACATCATCAATATTTCCTCTCACTTCAGGTTTAAAAAGTTTGAACCTTGTTATACCTCGAATGTTTCCATTTAAGAGTTTTATATCTAAACTTTGAATTACTGAATTTCCCTTAAATGCGATATGATCTTTAGCGTCACCACTATGTCTAACCCTAGACTTAAAATGACATATAACATTATTCTCGTATGTAACTTTTACATTTGCTTTAAAGTTTTTTTTAAGATCATTAGGAATAAACCTTGCTCGAGTAGTTAATATTTTAATATTATTAACTGTCCAACTTTTATAGTTATTTATATCAATTTCAATTTTTTCAATTTTGGCTTTATCTTCATTCTCAAAATAATATTTTGAAATTTCATTGTCACATCCTGAAAATTTTTGACTTGATATCTTCTCTAAGCTGTAAAGTGTTTTAAAATTAAATATGAAAAAAAAAATGAATAATAATATTTTTCCCATAAGATAGGCTAGTTGTAAACTACATTTATTTTTTTAATACTTTGGTCATTCAATTTCTTTTTAAAACTCTCTAATGATTCCTTGTTATTGAAATGTAATCTATACGTAAAAATTTTGTTTTCATTATCATCTAAGGAATTAGCTAAGTTATCACTTTCTTCTATTAGCTCAATTTTTTTACTAGAAATTACTTCCAATGTATTGCTTATGTTACCTTCGTTAAATGATAAGTTGTAAAAGGACTTTCCATAATTATTAAAAGTTTTTTGTAAAAATTTTACAAGAAAAATTATAAAAATCGTGCAAAGAACCAATTGTATAGCCCACTTTGTTCTAACACTTGTTGCTATACCTATGGTTATAAGATCAAAATACATTACTAGCTCAAGTGCACTTTTAACTGGATGTCTAAATCTTACAATCGATAAAGCCCCTATCATCCCTAAAGATAATGCTATATTGCCAGAAATCGTTTTAGTAATCACATAGGTAATGATGGGTAAAATCATAAAAGTCACAGTCTGAGCATGTGATTTCGCCCATGCTTGACCGGTAAAAGTTAAAGAAAATCTTAATAACAACCCACTGACAATTAATAATATGATTGGTGTTATTTCATCCATAATTATAGCTTATACACTTTTTTTTAAACAAATTACAATATCAACTATTAATTATTTGTTTCATTGTATCGATATTTATCTCAATATCACCTTGTTGGTTGTTAAAATTTATAGTTTTAGGTTTTGATATTATATCAAAATAATTCAAACCATTGCTTATCGCTAAATTTTTAATTATGTTTCCAGCAGTATCTGGTCGCATTTCAATTATTTTAGTTTTAGGTTTGCAAAAAACTAAGTTAGCAAAAGCAGCTCCATGTAAACCTATTATTTCTTGAGCATTATTAAATAGCGCAACTTGATCAACAAATGAATAGTTGCTCATAGTTAAGCTCTTAAACCCTTTTTTTTTTAATAAATCTTCTACTTGATTATTATTTATTATATACCTTAAAGATCTTCCATCCTTTCTATTAATAAAAATTTTTTTTGGTAAATTTTTCAACTTTGAATTTTTCTTACCTATTTTCAAAAATTTAAATCTCAAAAATTCAGAAATCCAATTTGGAATTTTGAGTGAGTCTATGCTTGGATCATTTAAAATAGTGTAAGGATGTGATGTGACAATAATTTCATCTGCATAAAAATGTCTAAAACTCCTACTAGATAATCTTTTTTTTGTATTTATTTGAAGTAGATCTAAGGTTTCTTTTTGAAATTTATGTTTCAAATCAGGAAATAAATAGTAATCAAAAGTAAATCCCTTGTCCTTTATAATATATAATCTTGGTAGTACATCAAACATCCAGTGCCAGTAATTTGCATTTCCTCCTCCGCCAGTTAAAAGAGATAAAACTTTACCTTTAATTTTTTTTCTAAATCTTGGTGTCCCTTTTGAAATAACTGAATTATTAATACAGTTAACATTAATATTATCTCTTAGTTGAAATGATGGACCGTCTACAATTTTTCTATTTTTAATTATGGCAGTATCATGGATTGTATCGGTGTAAAGAGAACATGCTTTACAAATATATATATTATAATCATTTTTCTCTATTGATGTTCTTAAAAAAATTATATCCTTATTGTCGGTATGTAAAATTTTTTCGCTAATTTCTCCATATAAATATTTAAAAAAATTTTGAATTTTTTTTTTATAAAATTCTGATAATTTATTTTTTAGGTAAGTCATTTAAAATAAAAAATTCTATTAATTTAGTCGATGTGTTTATAATTTTGTACGTACCAATTTATCGTTCTATCTAAACCCTCGTGAATATCGATTTTTGGACTAAAGCCTATCTCTTTTTTTGCTTTTTGTATTTTAAGAAACCTTCTTTTTGGACCAATAGGTTTATTCTTTAACCATTTAATTTTGCCTTCATATCCAATTTTTGACTTTATTAAATTTGCTATAACCTTGATTGAAATTTCTTTTCCTGATCCTAAATTTAGAGGTTCAGTTTTTTTATATTTTTTTGCAGTTAATATTAATCCTTCAACTATATCATCGATATAACAAAAATCTCTTGTAGCTTTTCCATCGCCCCAAACTTCTACAAATTTTTTATTTTTTATTTTACCCTCATAAAATTTTTTAATTAACGATGCTATTACATGTGATGATTTTGGATTAAAATTGTCATTAGGACCATAAAGATTTGTCAGAAGTAAGAGGTGGGATTTAAAATTATATTGTTTTAAGTAGCTTAAAGAATGTGTATAAACTATTCTTTTTGCTATTCCATATGAAGCATTAATCTCCTCTGGATATCCATCCCAAATATTTTTTTCCTCAAAAGGTAAAGGCGTATTTTTAGGATAAGAAGATACAGTCCCAGTTGATATTACTTTTTCGACTTTGTTAAGGTAGGAGTGATGAATTGTAAATAAATTTATCAACGAATTTTCATAAAAAAATTTTCCTGGACTTAATTTATTTATTCCAATGCCTCCCACCGAAGCTGCAAGATGAAAAACAATATTTGGTTTGAAATTTTTAAATAGTCTTTTCACATCTGTTTCAAAAACTAAATCATATTTCTTATGACTTGCTATATATAAATTTTTACAGCCAATTAATTTTAATTTTTTAATTAATGACTGCCCTAAAAAACCTGTCCCACCAGTGATTAAAATTTTTTTATTTTTAAAATTTTTTTTCATTAGTTTTTTTTAAAACTAAATTTTAAATCTTGAATATCAGGATTGTTAGGAAAATCTAAATTACTTATTGGATAATCAAAATTTTTTACTATTGTTCCTTTTAATGATTTATTCAAAAATGAAATTTCTACATTTATTGGAAAGCCATCTTGATTATATTCCCTATAATTGTTTGCGTGAATATGAGTTATGTCAAAATATTCTTGTAATTTCCTTATATTAGAAAAAAACTCAAATTTTTTAATATGTGTATCATGAAATTCTATAATTAATTGATCAATATTTTTTTCATATGATAAAATTTTATCAATAATTTCATACTCGGTTCCTTCAATATCAATTTTAAAAGTGATATTTTTTTTATCTTTTTCTGATAAATTTTCAAAAATTTTTTTTATAGTGATGTTGTTATCTTCGTTATTTATTGAATTAATTTTTTTTGAATAAAATTTTACATTTTTTTTATTTATAAAATTGAGAAAATTAAAATAGTTTTTTAAACACTTGAACAAATCAACCGGTGTTCTCTTAAATTTTACTATTCTTCTTAAATTTTTAAAAATTTCCTTTAAGTAATGAATATGACTTATAGAAAAATCAAAAATAATTAATTTGTTTTTACTATTTAAATTTAGAAAATCAACTTCGAAAGAGTATTCCTCAGCCATACCAAATGAAATAAGAAAATTCGATTTATTTAAAAATTCTTGATTTAAAATATATCCTCCATCCTTTTCAACCCCTAATCTACAAAGATTTGATGTTTTGTTAGGAGTTAAAAAGTCATATTCGCTTGGAAGATTTTTCATATTAATTAAAATTTAAAATTAGTTATTATTATGTTAAAATTATATATCAATCCTCAAAAATACTCTATTAATGTTATTCCATTCAAATTAAATCTTAATAAATATCTAAGAACATGAAAATGACTAATTTTAAATGAATATTAAGCAATGCAGTTTTTAAAGAAATTTTATCTTAAGCTATTCAACAAGAATAAATATCATTTTGAAAAAAATGAGGAAAAAGCTAAAAATAATTTATCTATATATAAAGCAAAAATTGAGGATAAAATAAAAGATATATTAAATGACATAGATAAATCTAAAGTTCTAAATTTTAAACATTCAGGTCATTGCGGGGATATTATTTGTAGTTTACCGGTTATTAAAGAACTCGCAAAAACACACGATTGTAATTTTTTTATTAACGTTAACAAAAAATTACCATCACCTTATTTTAATCACCCTTCTCAAAAAGTTTTTATAGACGACAGAATGTTTTATCTAATTAAACCTTTATTAGAAAAACAAAAGTACATAAATAAAGTAGCCAAATTTAATGGGGAAAAAATAAATATTGATTTAGATTTATTTAGAGATATGCCGATTAATTTAACTTTTAATTCTTGTAGATGGTTTTTCCATATAACTGGAATTCAGGTTGATTTGTCTGAGCCATATTTAGATTCTAATAAAGACTCTGAAATGCAAAATAAAGTGGTGATACACAGAACTTTTAGATATAGGAATAATTTAATAAATTATAAATTTTTACAAAATTATAATGATATATTTTTTATTGGCTTAAAAAATGAATATGAAGATTTAAAAAAAGAGGTTAAAAATTTAAATTTTTATGAGTGTAAAGATTTTTTAGATATGGCTCAAATAATGAATTCCAGCAAAATGTTTATAGGAAATTCTTCAGTGGGTTTTGATATAGCTGAAGCTTTAAAAATTCCAAGATTACTTGAGGCTTCACCTGATTTTCCGGTAATGCAAATTTCTGGTAAAAATGGTTATGATTTTTATTACCAGCCTCATTTTGAAATGTTATTTAATAATCTTTATAAAAAATGTAGAAATACTTAACAATAAAATTGAAATGAAAAAAAAAGCTTTAATATTTGGTGTAACTGGTCAGGATGGTTCTCATTTAGCAGATTTTCTTCTTAAAAAAGGCTATCAGGTAATAGGAGTTAAAAGAAGATCATCTAGTTTTAATACTGAAAGGATAGATCACTTATTATTTACTGATGAAATAATTAAACCAAAAAATAATTTTAAACTAATGTATGGTGACTTAACTGATAGCAGTAATATTTTAAGAATAATAAAATCTACAAAGCCAAATGAAATTTATAATCTTGGGGCTCAGTCTCATGTTAAAACTAGTTTTGATATTCCTGAATTTACTGCGAATGTAGACGCTTTGGGTTCACTTAGAATATTAGAAGCAATAAGAGTTTTAAATTTACAAAATAAAACCAGATACTATCAAGCTTCAACCTCAGAAATTTTTGGAAATACTGAAATTCCACAGAATGAAAAAACTCCATTTAAACCAAGAAGTCCATATGCTATTTCAAAACTTTATGCTTATTGGACCACAATTAATTATAGAAACGCTTATAAAATTTTCGCTGTAAACGGAATTTTATTTAATCATGAGGGTCCAAGGAGAGGTGAAACTTTTGTATCAAGAAAAATTACTCGAGCAGTAGTGGAAATATTTAAAAATAAGAGAAAGTTTTTTACTTTGGGAAACATAAATGCAAAAAGAGATTGGGGTTCTGCTAAAGATTATGTTGTTAGCATGTGGTTAATGCTTAATGCAAAAAAACCCTCTGATTATGTAATCTCTACAGGAAAAAGCTATTCAGTTAAAAATTTTGTAGAACAAGCATTTAAATACATTGATATCGATATTAAATGGAGAGGCAAAGGTTTAAATGAGGTCGGTTATGATAAAAAAAATGGAAAAGTGTATGTCAAAATTGACCCTGTGTACTTCAGGCCGACAGAAGTCGATGAACTTAGAGGTGACTCATCTAAAGCTAGACGAGAATTAAATTGGAAACCTAAAACAAGTTTTAAAAAACTGGTAGGTGAAATGATGGAGTCAGATTTAAAGGAGATAATTTAATTAAATCGTAAGAATTATTCCAAAAACTGTAACAGCAGAAACTGCGGCAACACCTAAAGCAAGATTCCTTTTTTTTTCAACTTTCTTCTCTGCATTTATTCTTGATAACAAATCAGTCACTCTTACTTTACCTTGTGATCTTAATAGATCTTCTGAGTTATCTTGACGGTGTAGATTAAGAGACATAATTCATTAAATTAAAAAATTTTAGTTTAATAAATACAATTGAAGGGCAAAATGGGTTTAATAACAAATATTCGACCCAAAATGATTTAATTTCTTAAATTCGTTGACTGAGGATCATGTAAAGCAAGTTTCTCATGATTTAGTGCATATTTTTTTCCTTCAACTTCTAAAATTAAATTCTCCAAATTTTTTAAATCTCCTTTTACATAAGCCAAGCAAATATTCTTTTTATAGCAAAAAGAATAATTTGAACTGGTTGTGCTACCAATCACTTCGCCCTGATAAAAAATAGGTTCATCATGTAAAAGTAGAGGTTTTCCTGGCATTTGATTATTTTTCAAAGAAAAAAGTTCTAATTTTTTTTTAGGCCTAATATCTCTTATTCTTTCCAAAGCTTTTCTACCAATAAAGTCAGTGTCTTTTTTGAAATTTACCGCAAAGGCTAAACCAGCTTCAAATGGATTATTTTCTGAAGTTATATCATGACCCCAATGAAGAAATTTTTTTTCTAACCGTAAAATATCAAGTGTATGCATACCTGCGTAGGTCAAATTAAATTTTTTACCAAATTTATTTATTTTATTAAAAATATTATTCATTTTTTTTATTGGAACATAAATTTCCCAACCAAGTTCTCCAATAAATGATAATCTTTGAAACCAAACTTTTGTATTAAATACATTAAGATATTTTCCTCTAGAAAAAGGAAAGTTTTCTTTTGAAAAAAAATCACCAAATAAAAAAGTTAAGAATTTTCTACTGTTAGGACCAAAAATTCCTATA
>Ga0181567_10001032_pt1 | contig 21164 bp, 16 predicted proteins | sample 101ome_14_FD_133761 | JGI IMG/M metagenome (GOLD analysis project Ga0181567, IMG submission 133761) | Coastal salt marsh microbial communities from the Groves Creek Marsh, Skidaway Island, Georgia - 101403AT metaG (megahit assembly) | ecosystem: Environmental > Aquatic > Marine > Intertidal...
AAGTTGCGCCCAAGCGCCTAGACTCTGCCCATGACATGGTCCGTCGACATATGGCCGTCTTTACAGCAGATTCCTGAGCGGTTCGAGCCCCTTTTCGCTGATGCAGGGGATTCGTCGCTGTTTGCCGGCAAAGACTGGTGGGCACTGCTTGAAAAACACGGCTTTCCCGACAAACAGACAACGGCCTATGTCGCGATCGAACGTGACAACAAACCAATCATGGTTTGCCCCCTACGACACCCTGCTTTAGGCGAACCGGGCGCTTGGCGTTCCCTGTCCAACTATTACTCTCATTCATACGCGCCCCTTTTGGCCAAAGGAGAAGCGCCGGAGAAGCTACAACGCGCTTTCTGCGAATTGGGAAAAGCGGTGCTTTCAAAAGGCAGCCCTTACCCATCACTTTGCCTGGACCCCATCTGGAACCAAGGAAATTGGGCAGCGCCTGCGCTTCGAGGCTTAAAAGCCGCCGGATTCGCTACAAGCTGGACCGAAGTTGATGAAACCTGGTCGATCAACGTCATAGACATGCAACCGGCACAATATTACCAACAACTTCCCGGGAAACTGCGCAACACAATTGAGCGAAAAACACAACAGGCCGAAGCACGGGGTCCGATTAACCTCGAGCTTGCGCTGGACAGCAGCCATGCCTTGGAGTTGGTCCCGCTGTTCGAACAGGTTTACGCAGCCAGCTGGAAGCAGGAAGAACCAGATCCGTCATTTATTTCCGAATTCGCTAATCTATGTGCTGAACGCGATGCGCTCAGGATCGGCATTTTATTGTTGGATGATGAACCCATAGCAGCACAACTCTGGGTCACGGAACACGACGATACAGCCATCCTGTACAAGTTGGCACACGATGGCGCGTATGACAGCTTGTCGCCTGGCACTTTACTGACATGGCATATGATTGAAGCCTTGCTGACAACAGATTCGCTGCACCACTTGAACTTTGGTCGGGGTCATGAGGGCTATAAACGTCACTGGATACCCTCCAGGCAATCCCTTTACAGGCTTCAGGCATTTCGGCTGACCTCTCCAAAAGGCCTCGCTGCCTATGGGACGACCAAGTGGCGCCAAATGTTCAGATAGCAACTTGAAAAATCTGTTGCATCAAATGAAAGACATTTCGACAAATTGGCGATATAACACCGGCCAATTCGAAACTTGTCGGCGAATATCACGTAACTGAGGCAGTCATGAGCACCCAGGGAACATTGCGGGACATATTACGCGAGACGCTCGACATTGGCGACCGCGCTGACAGCCTGGCAGATGATACGCCGCTTCTCGGCAACTTGCCGGAACTGGATTCCATGGCCGTTGTTGAAGTTGTTGCTGGCCTTGAACAGCAATTCGGCATTACGGTCTACGACGATGAAGTCGACGCAGAAGCCTTTGCAACCTTCGGAAGCCTCGTCAAATTTGTCGAAGGAAAGCAACAATAGAGGTGCCGTCAGCCATCCACTGATACTGGATGCGCCGAAAGGACATCTGTTTGTCGTTCACACAAAACCAGAAGCACGGCCGTCTCAGGGTACGTTGCTCATAGCCCCGCCCCTTGCCGAAGAAATGAACCGCTCGCGGACGCTAATAGCCTCGCTTGCACGGGACCTTGCCGGTGTTGGCTTTGAAACGCTACTTCCCGATCTGACGGGCACAGGAGACAGCAGCGGCCTTCTGGAGAATCAACGCTGGCAGCACTGGCTGGACGATATGTCCTTTATGGCATCTTGGGCTGCAACGCATTGTTCCCTGCCCTTGTCGGTGCTGGGTATCCGCATGGGCGGACTATTGGCTGCAAATTTGGCGACAGAGACGCCAATCGACTCACTAATTCTGTGGCACACGCCTGCTGACGGTTCCACCTGGCTGGAACACACTAAGCGGCAACAACTTGCTACTAAAGGCAGGGCTTTGGGTGGGAAGTCACCACCCGGCTACCGCTTTCACCCAGCCCTCGAGACGGACATCGCAGCGCAAAAACTGGGTAGCCAGAAACTTGCCACTGAGAAAGTCCTGTTGATAGATCGGGACACCGCTCAAAGTGCAGCATATGAAGAAGTACGACAGGTATGGCAGGACACAAGCTCAGTCTGCCAGACGCTGGTAGTTTCAACACCACCCTATTGGGCACTTGAAAAACCGGTGATCTGCAACCCATTGATCACTGAGACCAAGCTATTCCTGACCGGAAATGTCCCCTGACCATGCCCATTGAAGCCCATATCGTTCGCTGGCAGGGCGGCCAATCCATCCTTGTTTCGGAAGGACCGGATTCTGCCTCGGCAGCAATAGTCGTCATGGTACCCGGCACCCCGCAGACGCGTGTGGGTACCCGTCGCCAATTTGTGTTACTCGCCCGCCGACTTGCAGAAAATGGCATTTCCACGGTGCGCTTTGATCGCGCAGGCTTTGGTGACAGTGAGGGTGCATGCCTGCCTCTTGAACCAGAGGCAGCAGACCTGGCCGCAGTTATGCAGCATACAAAAGAAAGCACCCCAGACGGTGAACCTGTCTGGTTGCTTGGCTTATGTGACGATGCCAGTCAGGCTGCCCTTTTTGCTGCAGCCAACACCCCTATAAGTGGACTGATCCTATTGAACCCGTGGCTGGAAGACACCGACAACCACAACGCATCAGAAAATGAGGCGCAATTTACGCACCCAAGCGAAGGGCCAAGACCAACAGGATTGCTTCGACCAACGCCAAATAAATGATGGATTTGAGAATGTAGTGCCCGAAAATCCGGATCATGGGACATTGTCCCCCTTAACAACACCCTAGCCCCTGCAAAGTGTATCGTCATATCTCCCGAAGATCGACGTCAAATTTACGCTGCCGACGGGTGTATACAGGATTTTGTCAGTGCTGCCCTGCTATGACCTTGCGCTCCCAGTCGAGGGCCGATTGTACAATCAGGTCCAGATCGTCCAGCCGGGGGGTCCACCCGAGTGCCTGGAGCTGGTCCGCGTTGGCATAGGCCTCTGCTACGTCACCAGGGCGACGATCCGCTTCCGTCACCGGGATCGTCGCATTGATGCACCCTTCAAGCGCCGCAATAACTTCCCGTACTGAATAGCCATGGCCATAGCCACAATTATAAATACCGAAATCCAACCCTTCGGCAAGCTGTCCCAATAACAGTACATGCGCTTCTGCCAGATCGGTAACATGAATATAGTCACGCACCCCTGTCCCATCTTTGGTGGGATAATCTGTGCCAAAAATATGCAATTTGTCCCGCTCACCCGTCACAACCTCGGTGGCGAGCTTGATCAGATTAGCAGCTCCAACGGTCGACTGCCCCGTTCTCCCCTGTGGATCGGCCCCAGCAACATTGAAGTAACGCAGGATTCCCACCCGCATGCCGCTGGCACGCGAGACATCTTCCAACATACCCTCCACAATCAGCTTGCTGCGTCCATAAGGGCTTTCAGGATTCTTTGGCTGATCCTCCGTCAACGGCAATTGCGTCGTGTTGCCATAGACCGCCGAGGTCGATGAAAAAATGAAATGGCCTACCCCCGCCTCAGTCGCCACCCCAAGAAGGCGCGCTGTGTTAACAACGTTATTTTCGTAATATTTCAAAGGGTTGCTGACGGATTCGGGAACCGAAATGGAGCCGGCAAAGTGCATAATCGCATTGATATTATGCTGCTCAAGGATGGGTCGCATGGCCTCGACGTCACCAATATCAGCCTTATGGAACGTAGCACGAGGGTCAACCAGATGTTCGAAGCCCGTCACCAGGCTGTCGGCAACGACAACACAGTGCCCAGCCTCCAGCAATGCTATAACGGCGTGGCTGCCAATGTAACCAGCGCCACCCGTCACCAAGACGTTTAGCGAGCCTTGCGTGTCGGCCATGCGAACAATCCCTTCATCATCCCTGTTCGGCCCTTCATTAACGCCAATAGTCACCACGCTCAATCCTTAGTTTAATCCAACAGGATATGGACTTGACCTAGCCCGTGGTATAGCGCCCAATATGCATAATTATGCGATGCACTGGTGACTAGTGCATTAACATGCGCAACGCTTACGGGGTACGCACGTGATCTGTCCGGTAATATTGTGCGGGGGTTCAGGCACCCGCCTGTGGCCATTGTCTCGCAGCCACCACCCAAAGCAGTTGCTGTCTCTGTTCTCCGAAAAAAGCCTGCTGCAGGAAACGCTGCTGCGCGTTGCTGACAGGACAATATTTTCGCCTCCCATCCTAGTCTGCAATAACGAATACCGATTTATTATTGCTGAACAGGCCCGTGAAGTCGGCATTGAACCGCGCGCGATTCTGCTGGAACCAGCCGGCCGAAATACAACGGCACCTGCAGCACTGGCGGCCATGCTTATGCAGGAAAGTACCGAACCGGATGTCATGCTGATTATGCCATCGGATCACCAGGTCAACGACGAATACAGCTTTCGAAAGGCCTGCCGGCAAGCATCAGAGGTTTGTCACGAAAAGAACGTCATTGTCACACTGGGTATCCAACCAACCCAAGCCCACACGGGCTACGGCTACATCAAGGCCGCCGAGGACACCGTCGCGTTATCCGGCGTCGATCGTTTCGTCGAAAAGCCTGACAAGGCAACCGCACAATCCTATCTGGATGAAGGCGGCTACTACTGGAACAGCGGCATGTTTATCTGTCGGCCGGACACCTTGCTGGAAGGCGTGGCAACACATGCGGCCGAAGTATTTTCCGCTTGTACATCCGTTTTTGACCGACGCTACTCCGACCTCGATTTCCTGCGTTTTGACGAAGGCCTGTTCGCACAGATCCCCAAGATATCTCTCGACTATGCAGTCATGGAGCATGCGCATAACCTGATGGTATTGAGCGTGGACATGGGCTGGAGTGACGTTGGGTCGTGGGAACGCCTCTGGTCGCTGTCTCCAAAAGATGACCTGGGCAATGCCCAGCATGGCGATATCATCCTGCAGGACAGTGCAAACAATTATATCCACAGCGAAGGCACGCTTGTCGCCGTCAACGGCCTATCTGATATTGTCGTCGCGGCGACCAAGGATGCCGTATTGGTTTCAGATCGCTCTAGTGTTGATGCTGTTGGCAACATTGTTGCCAGGCTTGCCGATAGTGGTCGTGAAGAGGAAGCTCAGTCTTCAAGACAATATCGGCCCTGGGGGTGGTTTGAAACGGTGGACATCGATATTGGCTTTAAGGTCAAACGCATTGTCGTCAATCCTGGCAAGAAGCTCTCCCTGCAGCGGCATAGCAAGCGTGCCGAACATTGGGTTGTTGTTGACGGCACAGCACGCGTTGTGCGGGACGACGAAACATTCGAGCTACAGGCCAACCAGTCCACCTATATTGCCATTGGTCAAAAACACCGGCTGGAAAATGCAGGGCAATCTCCCTTGCAAATGATTGAAGTGCAAACGGGGCTCTATTTAGAGGAAGACGATATTGAACGTTTTGACGACGATTTTGGCCGCTGATACACCGCACAAAGCCCGATTTGATTAATACTTCAAATTTTGCACCAAAAAGATGCTACTATAGGCCTAATCGGTCAAAGTAAATCAGATGCGCTCAAGCGTTAGCGTCTCTTAGTAAAGCAGTCCTATGTATATCTGGGCTTAGTAACCACGTAATCGCGTATGAGGCCGCCTGGCGGCGCCGATCTATCACCAAGTGTGGGAGGTTGCGTAATGAACATGAAAAATCTATTGGCAAGCATTTTGCTGGTTGGGGCAGCCGCGTAGCTGGCACTGACGCTCTTTGATTCACCAACGCCTGGTGAAGCGCAAGCATTGCCGGGCTTCAACATATACGCTTGGCTCGCCGAAAATGAGCCCGAAGCATCACCTGTTGAAAAACAGGCTGCATCAGGCCAGAGCTTTGAAGAAACACCTGCCCTGGGGGATGAACTATGGAAAGCGCTGGCCCCCAGCAACACTTCCGCTGAAACGGCCTTCGACGGCACGGGTGCACGCGTGGAAACGCGATGGGTCGCCACAGACCAAATAAGTGCAACGATCGAGGCCGAGATGTTGTCAGCTGCCCTGGAAGGCGCCATCAATGGCTCGCGTCGTGGCAAGGAAGACCTTCAGACTTATTTCGATGTCGTGGCCGGCAACGAACGGGAATTGCTGTATCGCGCAGAGACTTTGCTTGCTGCTCTGAGCGAGAGTTCCATAGCAAATTCCTATACTTCAATGTCTATGGCGGTTGCCAATATTTCAGAGGCCGCCCGCACGGCCCTGTGGACTGGCTACATAACCAATGCCTTTGAAGCGAAGGATTTTGTCCTGATGCTGGGGTCACGTGGTTACGACCTTGGACCTGCCCGAAACCCTGATGGTTCAGCCAACCCGCCTGAGCAGGGTTTTATCCGCGTTCCAGCAGATAGCCAGATGCTGCGCGGCAGCACCGAAGATGTCATCACCAGCCCTGTCGTTTTGTTTGGCGACGGTGTTCGCTCCGTCCAGTCTCTGACGGATGAAGTCGCCGAAGGCGAATATGTCGTCTATGTCCTGACGTCAACGGAAGCCGGTAGCAGCTTGAACGATACGTTCGGCACGGTTACCCGGACTGGTACGGATGAACCTATCCGACGGGTAAACCTGCTGGAGCAGTTCGGCAAATCTGCCAATGTCTATATGTCTTCGTTCGGCGTATCTGCCGAGCTCGACGACCTGCTATTCACGTCAGCTTCCGCTGACAAGCCCGTTGAAGGCTACGCCATGGCCCTGCGCGCGGTGACGACGAACGATCAGCTGCATATTGAATTTGAAGGTGGTGAAGCGCCGCCCTATATCGTTAGCATCATCCTCGAGCCCGCCTCACCCATCCTGGAAGTACGCCTCGCTGAGATCATGACCAGCATGCTTGATCTTATCCGCCCCTTCGCTGGCGGCGATGGCGGAGAACCGACAGACTTCTCAAGCCCGCAACCGCAGGCCACGACGACCTCCTCTACATCAGATGGTGGTTTCACGGCTGGTTCAAGCGGGTCATCTGGCTCGGGCGGCGCCGGTGGGTCCTTCCTGCTGGCAGAAGCCGGTGGGCCACACATGGTAACCTTCGGTGACAACATCACCCTCGACGGCACGCAGTCCTCCCTGGACGGTGAACTGGTTTTAGCCGCGGTGGAAAACCCGGAAGATTTGGTTGTCGAATGGCTTTTCGACATTGATGGTGATGGCGAACTTGACCTTGTTGCAACTGACCTTGTGGCCACCATTGACTCCGACCTGTTCGACGGCCCCGGCGTTTACGAAGGCATCTTGCGGATCACCCTTGGCGATCTGGTTGCTGTAGATGACATTGTAATTGAGATTGTCGCTGCCGGTGGTGGTGCGATGATGGCGGAGATGGTAGAGACGGCGGCAACGGAGGCGACGGTGGTGGCACCGTACCCGAACCGGCCACGGCAGCCCTTATGGCGACCGGGCTTGGTGCACTGGCCCTGATGCGCCGCCGAAAGCGCCGATCTGAAGTAGAAAGCGACGACCAAACAGTTTGAACCCGAGGCTGACGCGTGATTGAATTGAACCACGTTGCAGCCCGAAAGTTGTTCAATTGAAGAAGCGCTACATTTTCGCATCAATTACGCTGTTAGCGGTGGCCGTCATAAGCTTATATGGTGGCTCGTCTGTCGTCAGCTCCCTACAGCAGTTCAGCCTCTCTCTGGACAACATGTGGGAAGACGATGCCCCCATATGCTGCACCCCTGATGAAGCACTGGCACAGCACCATGAAACGCTGATGAGCTTTATAGTCGGCGATATCTGGCGTACTGGCCGACCTCGCCCCTATTCCCTGCCCAACAGGCTCTCTAAGCCAGCCCAGGCCGTCTATGTTGGCTTATCTGCCAATGGGCGGCTTCTCAGCGATACCTGGGTACGCGACGGCACGGTTTTATCAGCGCTGGAGGTTAGCATTCAACAAGCAGAGAAGGGCTGAGTGCTGCCGACGAGCAACGCGTCGACCACATCGAGGTCTTCCTCGGGCATTCTTTCCGGCAGATTGAACCGGACGAGTTTGCTACAGCCCTCAAAACAGATCGTCATCGCGGGGCACTGGAGCTGGATATCAGCCTGGGCGCGCGGCGTGCATTGCATAGTCCGCTGCATTTCATCCGCTACAACCTTTCCAATGGCCAATTGGTTGGCGAATTTGCCATTGATCAGACTGTTACCCTTGATGAGATTCTGGAAAAAGGTGTTTTCAACATATTTGATGGCGAGCAGATCATCGTGGCACTGCAGGACCGAACATCCGCGCGCCTGATGCATCGCGGCAATGACCTCGTGGACTTGGCAGACCTTTCGCCACAGACCCTGCGACAGGCGCGTCGCCTTGCAACAGCTTGGTTAACGAATACTGTATCCAGCCAGACCCATACCGTCAGCCTGTATGACCCCGCATTGCGACGGTCACAGCGGTCGGCAACGCATGCAGACCAATGGCAAACGGCAGCTACAATGATCCAGGCCACACGCTACACAGCAGACCCTGGCCTGTGGTCGCTAACAGAGGAACTTGTGGAAACACTGACCCGCGACGCCTCCTCCCCTCTTCCCACGCATGCGTGGGAGGCTCTTTCGTCCTTCCACAGGCCCGATATCGTCAGTGCCTTGGCACCCCATACGGCAACACCGCAACAGGACCCTGCCAGTGACATTTTCCAGCAGGCTGACCAGCTGTTGGGGGAACAATATTGGTTGCCGGGCGCAGATTACCCCGACTTCATGGGCGGTTTTTTCGCCAACACGCACCAGAGCGAGATGCCCAATAGTGCAGCAACAGCAGGAGCTGTGGAGATATTATCAGCGGCGTTGATGGCAGCCCGTGAAGTTGGTGATACAACCCGGGCAGAGCTTTACCGCACGGCGCTGCTATGCGGCCTGCGCGCCCTGCTGCAGATGCAATATGACGACGCTGCAGAGCTCTTTTTCGTACCGTCTGAACTCCACCCCATGGCGCTGGGTGGTTTCCGTACAACCGTCTATGACGGTCGCATCAGCGTGCAAGCCGTTAATACCGCCATCAGGGCGCTGTCCGCCGCACTCAACGCCCTGCAGACAGAAGACTATCCATCCTCTTTAGCCCCTTCGGCTTAACCCAGGCTCTTCGACGCGATCTCGAAAACGTCCTTGGACAAACCATCCTTGGCAACCAGCCGGCCTAATTCTGCCTTCATCAAGTCTTGCCGCGCATCATCATATCTGCGCCACTGGTTGAAGCCACCCGTCAGACGCGCCGCGACCTGCGGGTTAATTTCATCCAGAGCCAAGATGGCATCTGCCAGCAACTTATAGCCTGATCCATCCGCCGCATGGAACTGGACCGGATTAGACTGACTGAAGGCGCCAATGAGCGCCCGAACCTTGTTGGGATTCCGCAGGGAGAATGCTTCATGCGCCTGCAGCGTCTGTACATTTGCTACCGTGCCCGGGTGCTCAGAAATAGCCTGCACCATGAACCACTTGTCGACCACCAGCGCGTTGGCCTTCCACTTGTCATAGAAGGTCGTCAGGGCGGCTTCAGCCTCGGCGCCACCCTTGTGGCTCAGCATGGCAAGGGCTGCGAATTCGTCGGTCATATTATTGGCACTGGCGGCTTGATCCGCACAGGTGGCGACTGCCTGGGTATTCCCTGCATGCACCAGAAGGCCCAGGGCAAAGTTTCTCAGGCTGCGCTGACCGACAGCTTCTGTTTCGAACCGGAAGGCACCACCATCCGTGTTGTCGTGCACGATCTGCCATAACAGGCTTTCTAACTGGCTGGCCAATTCTGATCGAACATAGCCGTGTATGCCGGAAATTCCGTCTACATCCACCACGTCCATCTGCTGAGCCAGATAGGCTTGGCCGGGCAAAGAAACCGCCAACGCAGCAAATGATTTATCTCCAGCACTGTCTTCGAGCACCTTGCGCACGGCACCCACGAAAAGTGGGTCAATCTCATAGGCTTCGCCTCTGGCACGCTTTGCGACCATGTCCAACATCATGTCCGTTGCCAGGATTTGCCCGGCTTCCCAACGACTGAAGGAGTCGGAATCATGGGCCAGCAGGAATGCCAGGTCTTCTCGGCTATAGTCGGCGTCCAGCGTAACGGGGGCCGAAAAACCGCGCAGCAGAGAGGGCACTGGCTTTTCCGCCACCTGGGTAAAGGTAAAGCTCTGTTCTGCAGCAGTAACGTCTAGTACGCGACTGGTGGGGCCTTCGTTCTCCCCTTCAAGGATCAGAGGCAAATCTTGGCCGTCTGACCCCAGCAGGCCCATGGCCAACGGAATATGCAACGGGACCTTGATGGGCTGGCCGGGCGTTGGCGCCGTTTCCTGCGTAACGGTCAGCGTGTAAGTCTGCTGTTCGGCATTATAGTCGCCGCGCACGGTCAATTTCGGCGTGCCTGCCTGATGGTACCAGCTTTTGAACTGGGCAAGATCAACGCCAGAGGCATCGGCCATGGCAGCAACAAAATCGTCGCAAGTGGCAGCGGTCCCATCATGGCGCTCCACATATAAATCCATACCATTGCGGAAGCCTTCTGCGCCCAAAAGGGTGTGGATCATGCGGATCACCTCGGCGCCCTTTTCATAGATCGTGGCCGTATAGAAATTGTTAATTTCCATATAGCTGTCCGGGCGAATGGGATGCGCCTGTGGCCCGGCATCTTCCGGGAACTGGCGGGCCCGCAACATGCGTACATCTTCAATACGCTGTACGGCGGCAGAGCCCATATCGGCCGAGAATTGCTGGTCTCGGAAGACTGTCAGGCCTTCCTTGAGCGATAGTTGGAACCAGTCACGGCAGGTAATGCGATTGCCCGTCCAGTTGTGGAAGTATTCATGAGCGATCACGCCTTCGACAGCCCCGAAGTTGACGTCCGTCGCCGTCTCCGGCGTCGCCAGCACGCAGGATGTGTTGAAGACGTTGAGGCTCTTGTTCTCCATCGCGCCCATGTTGAAGTCGCTGACAGCCACGATGTTGTAGATATCGAGGTCGTATTCCAGCCCGAACACCTCTTCATCCCACGCCATGGACCGCTTGAGGGAATCCATCGCGTGGTCACATTTGTCGCCGTCTTCGGGCACGGTATAGATGCGCAGGGTGACATCCCGGCCTGAACAGGTGGTGAAATGGTCTTCAATATGGGCCAAATCGCCAGCGACCAGCGCAAAAAGATAGGCTGGCTTGGGGAACGGGTCTTCCCACACCGCCTTGTGGGAGCCGTCATTGTACTCGGTGGTCTTGACCAGATTGCCGTTCGACAACAAGACCGGATACAGCGCCTTGTCCGCCTCAATCGTGGTGGTGAAGACGGACAACACATCCGGTCGGTCAGGATAGTAGGTAATACGGCGGAAGCCTTCTGCCTCACATTGGGTGCAGAAGTTACCGCTGGACTTATAAAGACCGGAAAGCTGCGTATTTTCCTGCGGTTTGATACGTGTCACAATCTCAAGCATCGCGTTCGCACCCAAGCCCGTAACCTCGATACCTTCTTCGGTCTCCGTCACCCGGGCTGTAATGTCTGCGCCATCACAAGTGACAGACACCAGCTCCAGATCTTCGCCATGCAGCTTTAAAGGCGCTTCATCGACCAAGCGCGTCAACGCCATGGTAGATGTCACCAGGGTTTCTTCTTCGCCCAGTGCGAAGTGAAGATCGACCTTGTCGATGCTGAACGGGAATGACTGATAGTCCTCAAGCCGGATGATCTGCGGTGACGCCTGATCCATGGAAAAATCTCTTACTTGGTGTTGCGGATATATGTGTGATTTATGGCAGCTTCATGAGCCAGCGCACAAGCCGTTGTGTGCGTGAAGAATAGAGCGTGGGTGTGTAGAAACTACTGGCAGCGGCTTTGTTGATCTCCCCCAATGTGGGGTATGGCGCGCGATAGCCGGTCATCGCCCGAATATGCAACCCCTGGCTGATCGCCAATATCCAGGGCTGGATCACCTCACCGGCATGTGGCCCCACCATAGAGGCGCCACGGATTTTGCCCTTCCGGTCAACCATTACCTTGAGCAAGCCTTCGCCCTGCCCCGTGGCACGAGCCCGGTCATTCCCGGCGAAGTCTGATCGCAACACGGTGCCTTTGGCATCCTGTTGCATGAGTTGTTCCTCGCTAAGCCCGACATGGGCCAGTTCCGGCTCCGTATAGGACACCCAGGGGATAGAGCTGTCATCGACCTTGGCGGGCACCCGAAACAATATATTTCGTACAACTACACCAGCGTGATAGCCGGCCTGATGGGTGAATTGATAGCCGCCGGTGACATCACCAATGGCAAAAATATGTTTCTTGTTGGTACGCAACCGCGCATCGACCTGAATAGCACCACGCTCTGTCTCCACGCCTGCAGCGGCCAGGCCGAGGCTTTCCGTATTGGGCTTGCGACCAGCAGCAACAAGAACATGACTGCCGTCAATGGCCCCATCCGATGTTACAACGCGTAAAGCTGTCCCCTGCCCTTCGACAGCCTCGACGCCGATCCCTTCACGAACATCAATACCTTCAGCTATCAGTCGCTGACGAACCACATCGACAAGCTCCGGGTCGTCCTTTGGCATCATGGTGAACAATTCCAGCAAGGTCACCTTACAGCCCAACCGTCGATGCGCCTGCGCCATCTCACAGCCAATGGGCCCACCCCCAATGATGATAAGATGCTCGGGTTTTTCATGGACCGAGAAAATCGTTTCATTGGTCAGAAATGGCACTTCCGCCAAGCCGGGTATCGGCGGTACAGCGGCCGAAGACCCCGTAGCAACAACAAAGCGCTTGGCCGTGATTTCATAATCACCAGCCGCTACCGTTTTTGGCTCGGTGAAAGAGGCTGAAGCACGAATGACATTGACGCCCAACCCTTCAAACCGTTCCTGGCTATCGTGCGGCGCAATACCGTCAATGACATCGCGCACATGTTGGTGCACCTGGCCAAAGTCGATGACGGGTTCCGCCATATGAACCCCAAACCTCCCGGCATCACGGGAGGCTTGAACCGATTCCGCAGCAGCCAATAAGGCCTTGGAGGGTACGCAGCCATAATTCAGGCAATCACCGCCCATTTCACCCTGTTCAATGAGAACAACATCGGCACCCATCTGGGATGCCCCTGCGGCGACAGACAGACCGCCGGACCCCGCGCCAATGACGCAGATATCTGTTTTGATCGCTTCCATCAAGTTCAATATGGAGACTCCACCCGCTCTTTACGAGCGTAAATCCACAAAAAGAAAGGGCGGGGAAATCCCCGCCCTTCCAGCAATTTGATCGGCCAATTGCCAACTACATATAGTCCTGCCAGTTGGCGAACTTGCCACCCGCCTTGGCGATGTTTTCGAGCAGGCGGGAATATTTCCAGTTCGTATCACCGTATTTCTGGCGATAGCTTTCAACAGCGGCGTGAACCTTGTCGACACCGATCAGGTCAGCATAGAACATTGGGCCACCCCGGTAAGACGGGAAGCCATAGCCATTAATCCAGATCATATCGATGTCACATGGACGGTAAGCAATGCCTTCTTCCAGCACGCGCGCGCCCTCATTGATCGCGGCAAAAATCGCCATCTGGACGATTTCTTCGTCCGCCACATCACGCTGTTCAATGCCAGCAGCGGTGGATTCTTCCTTGATCATGGCTTCGACGTCGGGGTCAGCAATCTTTTCCCGCGTTTCAGGGTCATAGATGTAATAACCCTTGCCAGTCTTCTGACCGAAGCGTTCCTGCTCCACCAGCTTGTCGACAATCTTGGGCAGGCTTTCGTCGATCGGGAACAGGTCCGGGTTGTCCTGGCGGGCGCGCCATCCAACATCCAGACCAGCCAGGTCACCCATGGTGAACGGGCCCATGGGCATACCGAAATTGTAGATCGCGTCATCAACCTGCTTGGGGGTTGCGCCTTCAAACATCAGGCGCTGCGCCGCTGTTGAATAGCGGGACAGCATGCGGTTGCCGATAAAGCCGTGGCAAACGCCAGCCACAACGCCCAGCTTGCCAATACGCTTGGCCATATTCATGCAGGTTGCCAACACATCCTTGGCGGTTTCAGCGCCACGCACCACTTCCAGCAGCCGCATGACATTGGCCGGACTGAAGAAATGCAGGCCAATCACGTCACCGGGGCGGCTCGTGCACTGGGCGATCTCGTTAATATCGAGATAGGACGTGTTGGTTGCCAAGATCGCACCCTGTTTCATGATGCCATCAAGCTTGGTGAACACTTCCTTCTTGATGTCCATATTTTCAAACACAGCTTCAATAACGATGTCTGCATCCGCGATGTCGTCATAAGACAGCGTACCGGTGATCAACCCTATACGGGTGTTCACATCATCTTCGGTGATGCGTCCCTTCTTCTGGGTATTGCGGTAGTTCTTTTCGATAATGCCAAGGCCACGATCCAGCGCTTCCTGGGTCATTTCCACAATGGTGACGGGAATGCCTGCATTGGCGAAGTTCATGGCAATACCACCACCCATGGTGCCAGCGCCCAGGACAGCTGCAGTATTGATGTCACGCAGCGGGGTGTCCTTGGGCACGTCCGGCAGCTTGGCCACTTCACGCTCAGAGAAGAACATGTAGCGCAGTGCCTGGGACTCAGTGCCCTGCATCAACTCACCAATGCCTTTGCCTTCAACAACCATGCCTTCGTCGAATGGCAGGTTCACCGCGGCTTCAATACACTGGATGATCTTTTCCGGTGCCGGGAAACCACGTGTTTTGCGGGCAATAGACTTGCGGTAGTCGTCGAAGAACGTATCGCTTAGTTCAGACGCATCAACATCATTGGCGCTGACGCAAATAGCTGGCGCATTTTCGTCGACCAGCTTCTGTGCATAGGCCAGCGCGCCTTCTTTCAGATCACCATCGATGACATGGTCAACAACACCCAGTTCCAAGGCCTCATTGGCAGAAATGGGGTTACCGTCGATGATCATATCGAGCGCGCGTTTCGGGCCAATAATCCGGGGCAAGCGCTGCGTACCGCCGGCACCGGGCAGCAAACCCAGCTTGACTTCCGGCAGCCCCACCTTGGCAGAAGGGATCGCACAGCGGTAGTGGCAGGCCAATGCGGTTTCCAGGCCACCACCAAGGGCGGTGCCATGAATAGCGGCAATCACCGGTTTGGGTGATTCTTCCATCGCCGTTTGTACGTCGCGCAACGGTGCACCACTTGGCGGCTTGCCGAATTCCGTGATGTCGGCGCCTGCAATGAAAGTGCGACCTTCACAAATCACCAAAATGGCTTTGGCGGCGTCATCGGCGACCAGCGCTTCCATACCGTCCCACAGGCCCTGGCGAACCCCTGCTGACAAGGCGTTAACCGGCGGGCTGTTGATCGTGATGATGCCAATATCGCCTTCAGTCTTCCATGATACTACATCTGACATTACTTCCTCGTTTGTGTCAAAAAGTTGAAAGCAGGTCAGGACAACCCCGCCCACTTAAGATAGAGTTCATTCGTTGGAACCCTAGATAGAACACGACTGCTTCATTGTCGAGACCACGACTGAGCCCATGACCCCAAGAGTTGCCTGAAGATGGCTGAGTTGACCGCAAGACATCCCACACGCGGTGTCATAGACCGCGCCCATCCGCTGTCGTTCAGCTTCAACGGCAAACCCTGTTTGGGATTTGTTGGCGACACGCTTGCTTCAGCTCTTCTAGCCAATGGCATCCAGATCACCGGCGGGTCCCTGAGCAGCAATCGCCCCCGCGCTATCAATGGCATCGGTGAAGACGACACACAGGCCTATGTCCGCCTGCATGAAGACGCCGGCGAGCGCATTGTCCACGTCACAGAACAGGAACTCTATGAGGGATTGCAGGCTGAAAGCATTGCCCCCTGGCCACCACTGGGCCTTATCGACCGAATTCGAGGCAGAGAGATCAAGAGGCCGCCCACCTCTATCCTTCGACATGAATGGGCAACGCCAACAGCAGACAGCCAGGTCATTGTGCAACATTGCGATGTTCTCGTCATCGGTGGCGGGCCCGCAGGCTTGTCAGCTGCCCTGGGGGCCGAACAATCCGGAAAGCGGGCCATCGTTCTCGACACGGCAATGCATCTGGGTGGGACACTACTGTCGACAAACGCAAAAATCGGCGGACAAAGCGGCAAAGACTGGTGCGAAAAAACCATCACCAGGTTGGCCACCGCAAAAGATATCAGCTTTTTGACCCGCAGCCATACGGTTGGCATTGATGAGCAAAACCGTGTGATTGTCCTCAGCCGATTACCGGATGAGAACCCCAGTACCCAACCCACTGACATTGCAAGCGGACACCGTTTTCTCCTCCGCAAAATCAATGCCGGGGAAATTATTGTGGCGACAGGTGCCCGTGAACGGCTGTTGCCCTTTGCTGGCAATGACACACCTGGCGTGTGGCAGGCCTCTTCGCTGGCCCATCTTTACTGCCAGTTCGGTATCGACTTCCCCGACGCACGAACTGTCGTCGTCACGAACAATGACGGCGGCTATGACCAAGCGTGCTTGTTGCATGATATAGGCTTCAATGTATCTGCGGTGGTTGATTGCCGGTCAGCACTGGCGTCAATCACAGTCAAACCTGCCATTGATCGTGGCATCGATATTGTGGGTGGGTATAAAGTCGAGAAAGTCATTGAACAGCAAAACACCGTTGCCGCACTTGATATTACTTCCGTCGAGGCTTCGCGGCGCAGTGATTCCGTAGAACTCGCTTGCGACCTTGTTGCTGTATCAGGTGGCTGGTCGCCACGCCTGCAATTTGTCGATCACTGCGGCAGGGACGCGGTAGATCATATTGTCGGAGGTGCTGCAGGAACGGGGTCGCTCTACGACGCCCTGGCGCGAGGTTGGCGGGCAGGATCAGGTATTGAAGACGTTCCTGACAGTTTTCAAACCCAGGAGGCCCCTAGGGAAACCACTGCACCCGCGCCCTACCCTTATTCATCGGATAGTCGACAAAACCGTGCAGCTGTCTGGCTAACGAGCCAGCCTGATACCAACCTGCAAGGTCTCTACAAGCAGCTGGAAAAAGACACTGATGCGCTTGATACAGCCATTGCCGCTGACCTGAAGGCGCCGAAGCCTGCAAGCGTATCGTTTGACCAGGTCATGACACGCATGAACCGGGAATTTACTGCGCCCCGCAGGCTGTTACCAACACATGACCTGCAGGTCGAACGGGGGGCTGCTTTCCGACTCACACGGCAATGGTTGCGCCCTGCGCTTTATCCATCGGCCGAGACAAGCCATGAGGAAGCAGTAGCAAAAGAAATGCAGGCGGCGCGCAACACTGCGGCGATTAGCGACCTGAGCGCCATCGGCAAGGTTGGTATCAGAGGCAAAGAAGCGGCCCGTTTTCTGGAATATATGCTGACGTCACCTGTGAAGGACATGGCAGAACAGCACGCCCGATACACAATGGTTCTGGATGAAAGCGGCCGTATCCTTGACCACGGTGTTCTCGTGCGGTTGGCACATGACCACTTCCATCTGTTCACATCGCCTGGCATGAGCGCAGAAATCTGCAGCTGGCTGCAAAATTGGCAGCGAGAGGAATTTGAAACTTCACCGCTCTTTATCAGCAACCTGGCGGAGCAGATGGCCGTGTTGATGGTAACCGGACCACGGGCGCGCCAGGTTCTGCTGGAACTTAAAAAGGATATAGATCTGTCAACAGCGGCCCTGCCACATCTTGCGGCGACTTCGGGTACTATTGAAAACATTCCTGCGACAATTGTCCGGACGGCCTATACAGGCGAGCCAACATTTGAACTGCACGTGCCTGCAGATGCCGCCAGCTATCTGTGGAACAAAATTTTGGACACAGGTCGCAAATTTGACCTTCGGCCCTTGGGTGAAGAAGCCCTAACGCGACTAGCAGCAGAAAAAGGTCGTCTGGACCTGAGCACTATTCCCGATGAGGCTCTCAGCCCTGCAGATATTTCGGTTCACAGGCCGCGTAACATCAAATCGGCTAATTTTGTTGGCAAAAAGGCGCTGGGTCGGCGCAGCAATGGGGCGCATCTCCAGTTGGTCGCCCTGAAGAGTGAAAACCCCGAAGACCACCTACCGTTGCGCGGTGTACTGCGTCAGTCGAATGATGACGAGGCTCAACACAGCAGCAGTGAGGGCTTTATTCTGACAAGCTTCATGAGTGTTGCCCTGCGCCAGCGCATTACCCTGGCCTTGTTGGAAAATGGCCATGACCGCATTGGCGAGACAAGCCTGTTCGAGACAGAAGCTGGCACGGTCAGCCTTCATGTGGTACGCCCCACCATTTTCGACCCGAATGAGCGGAGGCGACATGGCTGATATTTTCAAGAGCCCGCTCCACAGCCTTCGTGCCGGAAATGACGAGTCTGTTCTTCTCTTCAAGAACGACAAACTCTCGTTGTCGGAATGTGACGGGCGCCATCTCATTCTGTTACAAAGCCACGCTACTGGCGATTTCCTGAACCGCGCGGCAGCTGTTTTGGGTTGCGCTTTACCCAACCAGGATAAACCATTCACTGAAGACGACCCCAGCTGCCTGTTGGTCAACGAAGACAGTTGGGTCGTAAGCTATAAAGGTCGTGAAAGCCTTACCCGTGACCTTGCTGTAGCATTGGAAGGGCAGGACATGGCTCTTTCACCCGCAACAAGCGCTTGGGCCATATTGCAGTTGGAAGGTCGCGGGGCCAGAGAGCTGCTGGCCCGAGGGTGCAATGAAGACCTGCATCCAAATCAATTTCAGTCTGGACAGTTTTGCGCTACACAGATCGCGCGTATACCCGTCTATATCTACCGACGAAAACAGTCTGACCAATTCGACCTCTATGTCGGCCGCTCATTTGCCATGGATCTTTGGCGCTGGCTGACTCAAACGGCAAAGGAAATCACCTGATGATTGCCTCAGGAAAAGAAGAAGAAAACATCATCCTGACCCTGTTCTGCCCAGATGCCACCGGTATCGTGGCCGCTGTTACCGGTTTTCTGGCAGATCGGGACGGCTTCATTACCGAGCTGTCTCACTATGCAGACCCGGATACGGAACGTTCCTTTATCCGCGCCGAGTTCCATGCCGGCGGTCCGCTCCTGCCCGCATTTGAAAATTTGGAGGAAGCGTTCCAGCCTTTGGCGGACCGGTTCAACATGACCTACAACTTTTACCGGGCATCAGTGCCAACACGGGTATTGGTCATGGTCAGCAAGTTCGGCCACTGCCTGAACAGCCTGCTCCATTCATTCAAAACGTCACCCATGCCGATCGATATTGTTGGCGTTGTCTCCAATCATGACGATATGCGGTCATTGGTCGAATGGCATGAAATTCCCTATTACCACCTGCCCATTACGCCGGATACCAAGCGAGAGCAGGAACTCCAGGTAGAGGCATTGATCGATGAACTGGACGTCGGCCTGGTTGCCCTGGCCCGTTACATGCAGATTCTGACCTCGGAATTCTGCGAGACACTGGCCTGGCGAACCATCAACATCCATCACTCCTTCCTGCCCAGCTTCAAAGGCGCACGCCCCTATCAACAGGCCCATGCGCGCGGTGTGAAGATTATCGGCGCAACCGCACATTACGTAACCAATGAGTTGGATGAGGGGCCGATTATCGAACAATCAGTCGAGCGCGTCGATCACACCCAGACGGGTGAAGACTTTGTTCTGATTGGTCGCGATATTGAGTCGGTCGTCTTCAACCGTGCCATTCGCTGGCATGCAGAGCACAGAATCCTGCCAAACGACAATAAAACCGTCGTCCTCCGCTAACGCGGCATCAGACCACTAAGTTCAGGTACATCACTAATCTGCAGCGCCGGGGAAGGCGCAGCACGCTGCTGCCACTCTTCTTTCATCTCGGCGATGCGCTGGATCATATTGGTATCCAATGTGTCAGACAGCTTTCGAAACAGAGACTGTGCCCGCATGTGCCCCCCTGACCGGCCAAGGACAGCCAGAAAAGACCCCACAACCTGTCCTGCAACAAGGTGCGGCCTTCATACAGCATAAGACCGTAGGCCGCCTGCGCTTCACGACTTCCTGCCTCTGCCGCCAGTAACAACATTCAGGCCCCGGCCACCTGGTCTTCCCGGGACTGTCCGTCCTCAAGCAAATAGAGCGCCATATTCATCCTGGCACCAATATGGCCGCTTGCCGCTGCCTCGCGCAGCCAATACCACATTTCATCGGCATTAATCTCGGTGGCACGGCCTTGTTCATACAGGCTTGCCAGCACGGCCTGGGAATCTGCATGGCCCGTCTTTGCAGCCCGTTCATAGAGTGCCAGTGCCTGGTCATATTGCCGCCGCTGAAGACGAATTCTGGCCAGCGCGTTCAAAGCACGCATATCACCCAGGTCCGCATGAGTCTGTAACACGCCGATAGCGGCGGCGTCCAACCCCTGACGCATATAGTCATCGGCATCCAACAGGGCGATGCGACCATCTTCTGAACGGCTACCGGAAAGCCCACGGGGAATATAAGGCTACCCCATATCGCGACCGGCGAAGTAGAGCTGGTATGGGCGTTCATCGGCTGCCCCAACCGAAGCGATCGCGATCCCTTCACCACAACAGGGAGCGATATGCCGAGCCATGACGGCCGATCCATCCGGAAGCGACAAAAGCGCGACATAGGCTCGAATGCGATCTTGAACAGAGCCCAGCGTGCCACCCAATGGAATGGGGTTATCAGGCACGTAGCCATAGGTATGATCAGGGTGCATACCCTGCAATATCAGGTCAATGTCATCCTGTGCCGCTGCCTCCACCCTCGGCAACAGGCTGAGGATCATCGTCAGCGGCATCATCACCGACAGAACATTCTGGCGAAAATAGGCAATAGAAATTCTCATATTGGAACTCTAGCAGCGCTTCGGCGCCACGGTCCAGCAGGCGCTGAATAAATGGCAAAGAATTGGCAATTCGAACTTTCCCATGCATAGTTCCGGCATGACACGTAAACCTGCATCTCTCGCGATTGATCAGGGCACGACATCGTCGCGCGCCATTGTTTTTGACCAACAGGCGAGACCAATTTCCATCGCGCAAAAGGAACTGACGCAGCACTTCCCCGCAGATGGATGGGTTGAACACGACGCAGAAGAAATATGGCGTGACACGCACCATGTCGTAGACCGGGCTTTGGGTGATGCCCGGGCTCAAGGTTATTCGATCATCGCCGCCGGCATTA
>Ga0181567_10001033_pt1 | contig 21161 bp, 9 predicted proteins | sample 101ome_14_FD_133761 | JGI IMG/M metagenome (GOLD analysis project Ga0181567, IMG submission 133761) | Coastal salt marsh microbial communities from the Groves Creek Marsh, Skidaway Island, Georgia - 101403AT metaG (megahit assembly) | ecosystem: Environmental > Aquatic > Marine > Intertidal zone...
ACTATTCTCAAATTTCATTTGTAGATAGTGTATATAATGGAAATCACACTATTGTTGGCGTTGCAACGACATCATTCGACTTAGTTCTCAATCGTGCTCCTGAAAGGTTATCATATACTCAGAGTGAGTGCGATGACTTAAAGTATACAACAACATCTACTACTGCAACAGGTGGAATTGACAAGGTAAGAATTATTTCTGGTGGATATGGGTATAAGAAGGCACCAATTGTTAGTAATGTCACTTCAACAAATGGTAAAGATGCATATCTTTTGGCAAAATCAAATTCCATTGGAAGTATAAAAGAATTGAGAATTGTAAATAAAGAATTCGAATATTCTTTCGATCCAACCTTAAGACCGTCTGCTTTCATATCTCCAAACATTATTACAACAGATTCAAACACATTAGATTCTGTACTAGTTGAGAATGGAGGTAGTGGATATACTCAAGAACCAGAAGTTATTGTTGTAAATTCTACTACTGGAGATAAGATTAATTCCGGAAATTTAAAAGCTTCTTTGGTTGGTGAGTCGATACAAACTGTAGAAATATTAGAAAATCCAAGAGGTCTTCCAGAAGATTCCGTTAATATTATTACTATCAATAATAGTAACGGAATAAGCATTCAAAAAGTTGAATCTAGTTCGACTGGAATATTTACTTGCTCTATAACTGTTCCTCCACTAGGATTTGTCACTCTCCCATTTGCTGCAGGAGATAAAGTTTTTATTGAGGGCATTGAAAAATTCGGTTCAGATGGATCTGGATTTAATTCTGAAGATTATGATTATAAATTCCTTGTTGTTGATAGTTATGATTCTTCATCAACACCTTACCATAAAGTAGTATTTGACCTCTCAAGCACTGCTAATAGTGGATTAACTACTAATACCGGTATTGCCAAGACATCAACAGGAGCATTTGGTTCATTAATTCATTTTGACAATTATCCAACTTTTGAAGTAACTCAAAGAAGATTAGATTTTAATGTTGGAGAACAACTAATTTCTAATCAGACGGAGAGAGATCTGTTCATTACTAGTTCTGATGGAACAAGATTGAAAGTTTCTGGAACTTATGAATTATCTGTTGGCGAAACAATAACAGGGAAATCAACGGGAACTATAGCAACAATTGACGAAATAGAAATTAATTCTGGAACATTTGATGTCGATTATTCTATTCCAGAAAATGTAGGATGGTCTGATGAAATTGGAAAATTAAATACTGATAATCAGGTTATTCCAGATAATGACTATTATCAAAATCTTTCATATTCTGTAAAGAGTAGTAAAGAATATGAAGAAGTAGAAAAATCTATCAAACCTTTACTTCACACTAGTGGATTGAAAGATTTTGCCGATACTGGTATAACATCTACAACAGATGCGTCAGACGCACTTGGAATTGATGAAACAACAGTAATTCGTGATTTTATAGATGATCTTAGAGTTGATACAATTTATGATTTTGATTTTGCCAAAGACATTGATATTGATTCTGAAGGAAGATCGACGTATCTACAATTATTGAATACAAAGTTAACTGATTATACGGACAACATTGGGAACGTTGTATTGGCAATAGATGATATTAGCGACAAGTTCTCATATTTTGAGGATAGTCCCAGTGAGTATTTAAATTTACTTAAATTAAATTCTTCAACTTCTTTTGAAAGTTTCTTAGTAAGAATCACAAATGCTAATAACAGTGAAGTTCAACTCACAGAAGTAGTAGTTTTAAATGATGGTGCTAATAGTTTCCTTGTAGAAAAGGGTGGAGTTGTTAATGTAGGTTCTGGATCAACATCTCATACGCCAGATGAACAATATGGAGATTTGGATATTGTAGTAGATGAATTTAATGATAGTTATTTGAGATTTATTCCTGAAGATCCCTATGATACAGACTATGATTTAAAACTCATAAGAAATACTTTTACAAATTCTATATCTGGTATTGGTACAACTTCTATTGGATTTATTGATTTAGTAAGTACTACCGGTGTTACAACTTCCGAATCTACTAAAACTATAGCGTCATTTGACAATAGTGAATTTGAATCCTTGTATGCCAATGTTCAGATCATTGATAATACTTCAAATGATATGAATTTTGTTGAACTATATGTAACTTCAGATGGATCAAATACTTATCTCTCAGAGTACTATTTTGATAGTGAAAGTGAAACATCATCTTTCTCAAATAACTTTATAGGATCTTTTGGTGCAAATCTCTCTAGTGGAATTTTATCATTAAATTATACCAACACTTCTTCCAATGACAACACTTTTAGAGCAAGAGTTGTTGGATTTGGAACTACTACGTCTGGAACTGGAACTTATAGATTTAGATTGGACAGAGAACCTGAAGGATCTGAAAGATCTGCAATCTATAAATCAGATTTTACTACGGGAATTGGAACAGCAACTATAGTTTCATTAGACAAGACACTATTCAACTCTACAAAATCTCTTGTAGAAATTAGTGTTGGAGATACAAAATCTGTTCATCAAATTATGATGATACAAGATGATAGTGATGTTTATCTGCAACAGTCAGCTTTATTGAGTGTTAGTGGTATATCGACATTTGATACTGCAATTGGTATAGGAACATTTGGTGGAAATAATTCTGGATCAAACTTAGAACTTAAGTTCTACCCAGATTCCGACTATTCTTCCCAAAACATAGTTATTTCTGCATTCACCCAATGTTTTTATACTGTTTTAGATACAGTTAATACACCTCCATCTCTTGAGTATGGAAACACTCAAGAGTCTGTTAATCTTAAATTCTATAATTCTATCAATGGAGATAGAATTAATAGAACCAATTTTACATTAACATCCGAAGGAACTCCAATTTTTGTCAAAGTAATTGATCCTGAAGACACCAATGCATTAATAGCAACTACAGGAACATTTAATGTTACAAATCACTTCTTCAGAGATGGTGAAGAATTAGTTTATACACCAAAATCAACCATTGTTGGTGTCGCAACTACTGCAATGACATATAGAGATGCGGATAGTGGAGTATCTGATACTTTACCATCTACCGTTTTTGCTGTTGTAACGAATCGTAATTACGATCAATTCCAAATATCAACAACAAGAAGTGGTACTGCAGTGACCTTTACTGATCTTGGTGGAGGAAATGCTCATCAATTCGAAATGGCGAAAAAAAGTGAAAAGTCAGTAGTTGTAGTTGATAATTTAATTCAACATCCATTAATTTTCACTAGTATTTCTCACACATTATCCAATGCTATCGGAGTAGCGATTACCACATTTAATCTGAGTGGCATATCTTCAATAAACCCATCGGACATATTAAAAATAGATGATGAGTATCTTAGAGTTACTAATGTTGGATTAGGGACATCAAGCACTGGACCAATTACTAATAATGGATCATTTAATTTGGTCCAAACTGATAGAGGGTTTGTAGGAAGTTCGGCAACGTCCCACTCATCATCAGCACAAGTTGATATTTACAGAGGTGCTTTTAATATTGTAGAAAACGAGATACATTTTGCAGAAGCACCAAGAGGAAATCCTCAAATAGATAAAACTAAGTTTAATTTGGATTACGAAACTTCTTCATTCAATGGAAGAGTTTTCCTAAAATCTGATTATACTTCAAATAAAGTATATGATGACATATCAAGCGAGTTTAATGGTATTGGAAGAACATTTAGTTTGAAAGTTGGCGGTGCAAATACTACTGGTCTGAGTACCGATGGTAGTAGTGGTATTGTTTTAATTAATGGTATTTTCCAACAACCAACAACTCCAAATAATCCTAAAGGTAACTTTGAAATAACAGAAAATGCAGGAATAAGCACTATCACATTCTCAGGAATTACAGTTCCCAATAGTGATCCATTGGAATATATTATTTCAGATGTTGATGTAAATCAAAATGAAACTCCAAGAGGTGGAATTATTGTTTCTCTTGGATCTACACCAGGACTTGGTTTTGCACCACTTGTAGGAGCATCTGTGACTGCTACAGTTGCTGCTGGATCTATTACTGGCATAACAACTGATTTGCCTGGAGGATCATTTGGATCTGGTTATAATGGTTTAACTTCTATTGGTGTCACTGTTTTTGAGGATGGGCACTCTGGAACGGCAGCAACTATTACTGCTACTGTAGGTGCTGGTGGAACACTTTCGTTTACTATTGATGGAGGGGGAACTGGTTATACAAATCCATCAGTATACGTATCATCGCCATCTTATGAAAACCTTTCTGTTGTTGGAGTTTCAAGACTTGGAGTTGGGACAACAACCACAACTGGTATTGGATTATCAATTAGTTTGAGTGTTGGTTATGTTGGAATTGGATCAACTTACTTTGGGGTGGATAATTTTGAAATTACTAAAGATGGATATTCTTTCCGAAGAGGTGATGTATTTAAACCTGTTGGTCTCGTTACTGATTCTACATTATCAAGTCCTATTCACGAATTTGAATTAACAGTCTTAGAAACTTATTCCGATAAATTTGCTTCCTGGCAGTTTGGAAACTTAGACTTTATTGACTCTATTTCAGATCTTCAGGATGGTACAAAAACAACGTTCCCATTATTCTATAATGGGGAACTTATTAGCTTTGAAGCGGATCCTAGCATCAGGATTGACCTGCAAAATTGTTTATTGATATTCATAAATGGAGTTCTTCAAGAACCAGGAGTTAATTATACTTTTGGTGGAGGAACATCGTTCGTATTTACTACTGCACCAAAACCAGAAGACAATATTTCAATTTATTTCTACAAAGGAAGTTCTTCTGATTCTTCTGTTGGTAGTGTTTCTGAAACTATAAAGAAGGGTGATACTCTTCAAGTAGTAAAATTCAATGATGCTCCAGATATTCTATCTCAAAACAAGAGAACTGCTACAGATCTGTCATTCTCGGATAAAGTTGAAACAGAAACGTACTCTGGTCCTGGAGTAACTGAAACTTATAGACCATTAAGTTGGACAAAACAAAAAGTCGATAAGAACATCAACGGTGAGTTTGTTTCTAAAGCGAGAGATTCCATTGAGTCACTAATTTTCCCAACAGCAAATATTATTGATGATGTATCTACATCTGATACTGAAATATTTGTTGATAGTGTTGAATTATTTAAATATGAAGATCCTGATTTAAGTTCTTTTGATGCGTTAATAGTTGGTGGAATATCAACTGCTTCAATATCTACAATAACTGGAAATGATTCAATTGAACTTGTAAAGAACTTCACAACTATCCAAGGAGATTCTGGATCTGTTGTAGGAATTGCATCTACATCTTCACCAAATCTTGCTATAGAATTTACATTAGATTCTTTAGTTGGAACTGATCTTCAGGTTGGTTATCCAATTTATATCTTCAATACTTCGGTTGGATCTGGAGTTACATCAATTGACACCTCTGGTAGTCAAATTGTTGGTATTGGCACCACTTATATTGACAATATCTACTATGTTCAAGCTTTAAATACCTCTACTGGTATTATAACTTGCCGTATTCATTCTGGTTCAAATGTTATTGGAATAAACACCACAGGAACTGAAGATTATCCAGTTGGCAGATATTCTTGGGGTAGGTTGTCCAATGCTTCTTTAGAAAGATCTTCCAATCCAATTTCAATAGGTGTAACTGGAAGGGTTGTATCAGGACTTTCAACATATCCAATTCTTCAAAGAAGAAATGTGGGAATAAGATCTACTGGCGCTTTACCCAAACTGTTATAAATATCTAAAAAACTATGTTAATATGGCTGCTGTCGTAACAGATCAATTTAGAATACTGAATGCGAGTAACTTTATAGATTCTGTATTAGATGATAATAATTCATACTATGTTTTCTTAGGTCTACCAAATTCAACCGCCGTTGGATTTGGTAGAACTTCCGATTGGAGTACTGCCACCAGCGGACCTCCAAGTCCAACCGACAACTCTCAGTATCTAACACATTATAGAGATACTGGAGTTTTTGGAAAAAGAATTACTAGTACAAATGTTAGAAGAGTAATAAGAAAAGTTCAGTGGACAACAAACACTGCCTATGACATGTATAGGCATGATTATAGTTCTTCTAATACAACTCCAAATTCAGCAACTAGTAGATTATATGATTCAAATTATTATGTAATTAATAGTGATTTCAGAGTTTATATTTGTATTGATAATGGTTCTTCTGGTTCCAATTTAAAAGGTGGTAGATCAAAATTTGAACCAACATCAACAGATTTGCAACCATTTTCGGCAGGATCTGACGGATATACATGGAAGTATCTATTCTCCATTTCTCCAAGTGATGTAATCAAGTTTGATTCTACAGAATATATTGTTTTGCCTAATGACTGGTCAACGTCTTCAGATTCTCAAATTCAATCAGTTAGAGAAGCAGGAGACTCTGAGGCAAACAATAATCAAATTAAAAAAGTTTATATTAAAAGTGCAGGTTTAGGTTATACGGCATCTACGTATGATATTTTAGGTGATGGCACTGGAGGTAGAGTTGCGATAACAGTAGATGCTAATGGGGCAATTACTTCTACAAATGTTACAACTGGAGGAAAAGGTTATACATTTGGTATTGTTGACCTAGAAAGAACTGGAACTATATCAAGTGCTGCAAATTTAATTCCAATTATTCCTCCATCAAGAGGACATGGATATGATCTCTATACCGAATTAGGTGCCGATAGAGTTTTGGTTTATGCAAGGTTTGATGATTCTACTAAGGATTTTCCAGTAGATACAAAATTTGCTCAGGTTGGAATAGTTAAAAATCCAAAGGAGTATACTTCTTCAGGATTTGCCTCTACCAATTTTACTGGTTCAACTTATTCGTCTTTAAGTGCATTAAAACTGGATTCTTCATATACAGGAACACCAACAGTAGGAGAAAAAGTTACTCAGACTCAATCATCTACAGAGATTGCGAAGGGTTGGGTTGCTTCATATGATAGTGATACAAAAGTATTAAAATATTTTAAAGATAGATCATTATTCTTAACTGATGGTGTTAATCAAGAAGATAGGACAACCATTGGAGTAGATTCAAAAGTTATTGAGTTTAATAATACAGACAGCATTGTGTTTACTACTGCTACTCAAACATCAGTAGCATCTGGATTTACTGGAAGTTCTGTAAATGGAACTAGTCTAGGAGTCAATTTCACAGGTGGACTTGCAGATCCAGAGATAAATAAAAAGACAGGGGATATTATCTACATTGATAATAGACCTGAAGTTGAAAGAAATCTTAGGCAAAAAGAAGACGTTAAAATCATTCTGGAATTCTAAAAAAGATGGCACAAAAAACAGACTTAAATATCAACCCATATTATGATGATTTTGATTCGGGTAAAAACTTTTATAAAGTCTTATTTAAGCCAGGATTTCCAGTTCAGGCACGAGAATTAACTACACTTCAATCGATATTACAAAATCAGATTGAAAATTTTGGAAGTTATACATTTAAAGAAGGAACGGTAGTAATACCCGGAAACATTGTCTATGATGGTCAATTTTATGCAGTTAAGTTAAATTCAACTGAGTTTGGTGTTGACATATCATTATATCTCAGAAGTCTTATAGGTAAGAAAATTACAGGACAAACCTCTGGGACTACTGCGACAGTTCAATTTGTCGCTTTCCCAGATGGTGGAAATATTCAAGATCCAACAATTTATGTGAAGTATGTAGATTCTAATGATAATTTTGTCTTTGATCAGTTTGTAGATGGAGAATCATTGTCTGCAGATGAAAATGTAGTTTATGGAAACACAACTATCACTGCTGGAACTCCATTTGCGTCTCTTATCAGTTTAAACGCAACTTCTATCGGTTCAGCAGCATCAATTGGAGAAGGAATATATTTTATTAGAGGATATTTTGCGAAAGTTTCAAAGCAAACAATATTACTTGACAAGTATACAAACACACCATCTTACAGAGTTGGTTTAACAATTAGCGAATTGCTTGTCAACGCTAAAGACGATGGATCTTTATATGACAATGCTAGAGGATTTACAAATTATGCCGCACCAGGTGCAGATAGATTACAAATTAATTTAACATTATCTAAGAAGTTACTCACAGACACCAATGATACGGACTTTGTAGAACTTCTTAGAGTAGAAGATGGTAAAATAAAGAAAATTGAAAATAAGACTCAACTCAACAGACTTGGTGATTACATCGCAGAAAGAACATATGAGGAGTCTGGGCATTATGCATTAGACAATTTTAAAGTATCTTTACACAATTCACTCAATGACAAGTTGGGAAATGATGGACTGTTTTTTAACAATCAATCTACAGATCAACTTAATATACCTTCCGATGATCTCATGTGTGTAAAAGTTTCTCCTGGAGAAGCTTATGTTGGTGGTTATAATGTGGAAAAAGTATCAAATACAATTATTGATGTAGAAAAACCAAGAGATACTGCAACAGTATCTACTGCAAATATTCCCTTTGAAATGGGAAATCTTCTCAGAGTCAATAATGTAACTGGGGCACCAAAACAAAAAGAATCTATCGATCTTTATAATAGACACACTAATGGTGGTGGAACTAAAATAGGAGATGCCAGAGTTTATACGTTTAATCTAACAGGATCTGCATATCAAGATGGATCTACCAATTGGGATTTATATTTGTATGATGTCCAAACATATACGGAGTTGACATTAAACACTCCAGTAGGACCTTTAAATCTTATAACATCATCATATATTAAAGGAAAGAGTAGTGGTGCAAGTGGATATGCAGTTTCATCAGGATCTGGTAGCGCAGTAAGTATTAGACAAACTTCAGGAACTTTCTCCGTAGGCGAGCAGTTGATTATCAATGGTGTTGATGCTTCTGCCACTGTAGCGTCAGTAATTGTATATGGAACTAGAGATATTAAATCTGTTTCTCAAACTGGTGTCTCCGATTTTCCAGATTTTTCTGCAAATACTGTACTAGATTCTATTGATCTTCCTAATGGAATTGTTGGTGGAACAATCAGTGGAGGAAATACACTTGTAAGTCCAGGAAAGGTATTTACCGGAGTCAAAGTTGGAGATGTCATTAGATATCAGACTTCTTCTGGCGATGAAACATTCAATAGAGTTACTGCAGTCAGTACGTCATCACTTACCATTGGAATTGGAACCACTGTTTCTGGTATATCTAAAGGGGAAGTTACTAACGGAACATACTCTCAAATAAAACTTGGTGTTCCAGCGCTGAGAAATCAGGATAAGGGATATCTTTACGCAGAACTTCCAGATTCCAATATTGAATCAGTAAATCTTTCTGGTTCATCACTAAAAATATCTGAGCAAATTACTGGTGAAACGACTGACGGCAGTGGTGTCTTAACATTTGACTTATCTTCGGGTGGAATTACTTCTGGAATCACAAGTGCATTCTTTGATCCATTTGATGAGGAAAGGTATTCTGTTCATTACACTGGTGGTGGAATTGGAACAGTAACTTCTGATGCGTTCTCTATTAGTGGGAATGTCGTCACCATTAATGGATTAGATACTAGTGAGACTAGTGTTGTAGTAAATGCTTCTCTTACAAAGAATGGTATTCAAAGTAAAATAAAAGAATACACAAGAAGTTCAACACTTGATGTCATCTATTCAAGAGATCAACAGTCTGGTGTTGGCGTCAATACTTCTATTAACGATGGTCTTACTTATAATACAAACTATGGACTGAGAGTTCAAGATGAAGAAATTTCCTTAAACTATCCAGACGTAGTAAAAGTTCTTGCCATTCACGAATCGTTAGACGAAAACGCATCAACATTGGATCAAATTCAGTTCTTTGATGCTTCTGTAGTGAGTAATGCCATCATTGGTGAAAACATTACCAGTTCTACAAGTAACACTATAGCAAGAGTAGTTGCGAAACCAACGTCTCTTTCTTTATCTGTCGTATATTTAAATCAAGATAGATTTATTGCTGGAGAAAGTGTCACGTTAGAAGAATCTAACAATACAGCTTCACTTCAATCTGTAACTAAAGGTTCTTATAAGGATGTTACTTCATCCTTCACGTTAGACAAAGGTCAAAAGGATCAATATTACGACTATTCCAGACTTGTCAGAAGTTCAAATACACCAATTCCTTCCAGAAGATTGAAAGTTGTATTTGATCATTACACGGTTCCCGCCTCAGATAGTGGTGATGTTTATACCGTTCTCAGTTATGATGATGAAAGATTTACTGAGGATATTCCTTCTATCGGAGCTAGAAAAGTAAGAGCTTCTGATACACTTGATTTTAGACCAAGAGTATCACAGTTCACTGCTACTGACAAATCACCATTTGACTTTGACTCAAGAAGTTTTGGAACTTTACCAAAACTTATTTTAAAACCAAAAGAAAGTTCGTTAGTTGGTTATAATTATTATCTGCCAAGAATTGATAAAATATATCTAGATACATTCGGAAACTTTATTGTACAAAAAGGAATTTCCGAGATTAATCCAAAAATTCCAACAAATAAAAATCCTGATGGATTGATGGATTTGGGAACAATATCTCTTCCAGCATATCTGTATGATCCAAGTGATGCTGATATTTCTCTGGTAGATAATAGAAGATATACCATGAGAGATATTGGAAAACTTGAAGATAGAATTGAAAATCTGGAGAGAGTTACTTCACTTTCTCTCTTAGAAGTAAACACACAAACTCTTCAAGTTCAGGATGCACAAGGAAATAATAGATTTAAGACTGGATTCTTTGTAGATGATTTTAAGAATAATTCTCTAATCAATCTAGATGTTTCTTCAATAGAAGTAGACACTGATGCTCAAGAACTTACAACTATAATTAGTGACAATTCTCTTAAGAGTCAGATAGCACCTTCAACCGATACTACCGATGAAAATTTAGATCTGTCTACAAACTTTGATCTATTAGATTCAAACGTTCAAAAGACAGGAAATGCAATTACATTAAAATATAATAGTGTTGGTTGGATTGAACAACCACTGGCAACTAAAGTAGAAAATGTAAATCCATTCCACGTAGTTTCTTATAATGGATTTGTTAAACTTTCTCCTACTAATGATAGTTGGGTTAGAACTGTCAGACTTGCAGACTCCAATTCTTCAGTCACAAGAAGAGTTCCAGATCCAAATCGTAGAGGAACAACAGGAACGTTTGTAACTTCTAGAGATGTTGTAGTTTCTTCTGGCAAAGATGCATACATGCGTTCCAGAAATACACAATTCTCAGCAAACAATCTGAAACCACTTACAAAATTCTATCAATTCTTTGATGGAAACGGTAGTGTTGACTTTGTTCCAAAATTACTTGAAATATCTAATGATTCAACACTCGTAAATTATGGTTCTGTTGGTTCTTTTGAAGTTGGGGAAACTGTAATTGGATATAGTGATGGCGAATCTGTAATAACATTTAGATTGTGTTCTGGAAATCATAAAGAAGGAACTTTTAATTCACCATCAAAGATTTTTAACATAAATCCTTACATAAAATCAGAAAATCTTTCTGCCGTATACAGCCAATCTTCAAAAGTTCTTAATATTGACACATTTGCTCTTTCGGAAGAAGCGCAAGGAAAGTATTCTGGGTATATTAAAACAGGAACAAAATTAGTAGGACAAACAAGTGGTGCCGTTGCATATGTTAAGGATCTTCGTTTGATCAGTGATAATTATGGCGATCTTTTGGGATCTTTCTTCCTGAGAGACCCATACACTGTCCCAGCACCTGCTGTCAGAATATCTACAGGAACTAAAACATATAAACTGACAAACAGTCCTACAAACGCCGCTCCTCTCCCAGGAAGCAAATTACAGTCAACCGCAGAGGCATCATACAGATCTGAGGGTAGATTTGAAGTTCGTCAGCGTCAAACTACTAGAGTCACTGCTAATTTCTATGATCCTCTAGCACAATCATTTAGTGTTGGTGGAACAATTGATGCTCCAGATTTAAATGGGCAAAATGACGATGCCAACGGTGCTTTCTTGACCGCAGTAGATCTTTTCTTTGCTAACAAACCATCTGGAAATGATCCAGTAAGAATTGAAATAAGAACTGTTGAATTGGGAACTCCAACAAGAACAATTATTGGAAATCCTACAACACTCAGACCTACTGATATTACAACTTCAACAAATGGCGAAACCGCAACAACTGTAACCTTTGATTATCCAATTTATCTGGCTCCTGGACAAGAGTATGCAATTGTTGCTGTAGCAGAAACAACTGATGAATATGAATTGTGGATTGCTGAGATGGGCGAAAAAACAATCAATACACAATCCCTACCCAACGCAGAATCGATTATTTATTCAAAACAGTTTGCTCTCGGAAGTTTGTTCAAGTCCCAAAATGGATCTATTTGGACTGCCAACCAGTATCAAGATCTTAAATTTAAACTCTATAAGGCAAACTTTACATCAACAACTGGAACAGCATTCTTCTATAATCCAACATTAAATGAAAGTAATGGATACGTTGAGAATTTATCAAACAATCCTATTACAACATTACCAAAGACAGTAACCCTTGGAATATCCACAATTCCTGAGGGTGATGGAAATATCGGTATTTTAACAGTTGGTAGAAAAGTTTCTGGAACTAATGGATTTGGATATGGTCATATTGTTGGGCAAGGAAGTTCTGTCGCCAATGTTACTATTACTGATGGTGGAGAAAATTATGTAAGTGCCTCTGATTTGGCAACTACAAATATTGTTGGTAGTGGTTCCGGTCTTAGAGTCAGTATTACTGCAACTAATGGTGTTGTCACTGGAATCGCTGCGACAACGAATACTGGAAATGGATATCAAGTCGGTGATGTTGTTGGAATTACAACCACATTAGGAAGAGATGCACAGTTTACTATCCAGTCAATTACTGGATTAGATACTTTATATTTGAGTAATGTTCAGGGCGAAAAAGGTGCATCCAAGACTTTCCAAGTTGGTGCTGCATTGAGCTACTATAACGACTCTGGAACTATTGTTTCTCTTGCAAGCACAACAATTACTGACAGAACTTCTGAAGGATCCGGTCTGAATTCTGGAAATTATTTAAAAGTAGATCATTTTGATCATGGAATGTACTATTCCACAAATAAGGTCATTATTTCGGATATCGAATCAAACGTCCCACCAACAACTTTAGATTCTGCTTTATCGATTGACGAGTCAGCAACAATTAGTGTTGCAAGCACTTCAAACTTTGACACTTTTGAGGGACAAACCGTTTCTGGTTCATATCTTGGATATGCAAAAATTGGCGATGAGATAATTTCTTACAGTGAAGTTGGTAGTGGAACTCTTACAATAAGTGCTAGAGCAGTAGAGGGTAAAGTTCAACCCCACGAAGTTGGAAGTTCGGTTACAAAGTATGAGTTAAATGGCGTTTCTCTAAGAAGAATTAATGGAATCACTCATGATGTAAGTTCACTTGGAAATGAACTAGATGAATATCACGTTGCAGTTGACATGTCAACCAATGGTAATGATAGATCTAATGATGGTGATACTTCTGGAGCACCACAATTATCATTCACATCAGAGGCATCGATTGGTGGAAATAACTGTAAGGCAACTGAAAATATTCAGTTTAATGAAATTGTTCCGAATTATGATATTTTGACACCTGGTTCTTCCACAACAGTCACAGCGTCTGTAAGAACAACTACGGGAAGAAGTGTTGATGGATCGGAAACACCTTTCGTTGATAATGGTTTTGAAAATGTAGAGTTGAATGAGATAAACAAACTGAGTTCTGTAAGAATGGTTGCTTCTAATATTAATGAGACTACAAGTTTAACTACATTACCAAGAAACAAATCATTCACAACTGGCATAACCTTAGGTACAACAGATTCTAACTTGTCACCAATCATCTATACTGATACTGCAATGACAGAATTTAGATTGAACAGATTGAATCAACCTATCTCCGATTATTCTGAGGATAATAGAGTCAACTCATTGCTGTTTGATCCACATGCGGCAGTTTATGTATCTAATACCGTCAATCTGACTCAGGCAGCATCTTCACTCAAAGTAATTCTTGCTGCTTACAGACATGAATCTGCAGACTTTAGAGTTCTTTATAATTTGATTAGAGCAGATTCTAGTGAAGTAACGCAAGAGTTTGAACTATTCCCTGGTTATGATAATTTGACTATTAACGCTGACGGAACTATTACTCCTACCGATGATTCCAACAATAGTGGAAGATCAGATACATTTGTTCCAGCAAGTTTGGAAAATCAGTATCTTGAGTATGAATTTACAGCAGACAATTTAGATCTGTTTACTGGATATACAATCAAAATTGTAATGTCTGGTACTGATCAGGCACATGCTCCCAGAATAAAGGATCTTAGAACAATTGCGTTGAGATGATAAGAGTAGAAGGACATAAAAATCTTTACAGAGATGAAAAAAGTGGTGCCATAGTAAATTGTGACACCACTTCATATAATCAATACGTCAATTCTCTCAATCACAAAGAAATGCAGAGGCAAGAATTGGATAAGATGAAAGAAGATATTGACGAAATAAAAACACTACTAAAAGAGATCCTAAATAGCAAATAATTTCACGGCATTTGGTTGATATAAATATCTATAGAAACACATGCTCATCTGAATAATGGCGGTATTTGTATCAAATATAGTAATTGAGCAGGGGTTTGATTTTGATACTACTTTTCAGTTAGAAGATACTACAACAAATACTCTTCTAAATCTGACCGGATACAGCATGGATGCCCAACTCAGAAAAACATATAGTAGTTCTTCATCTGTATCTTTTGCGTCAACAATTACATCAGTTACTGGCGGTTCAGTTCAAATATCGTTAACATCTTCAGAAACTGCAGATTTGAAACCAGGTAGATACGTTTATGATGTAAAATTAACTACTAGTGGTGGTACAGTCACCAAAGCTGTTGAGGGTGCTGCACTCGTCAGAGCAGGAGTAACTAGATAATGCCTACTATAAAAGCAAGAGTTGGTTCTCAAAATGTAGTTCGTGTATTATCTAATGCGTCTTCTCCGGCAACAAGACTTATAAACCTCGATGATGTCAATAAGACATATAGAGGAATAGATGGAATGATTCTTGTTTGGGATCTCCCGACAGAATCTTTTATAATGACAAGTCGCATTGATTCGTCATTAACTACAATTGAAGGAATTGCATATTTTACAAACACTGAAGATTCCACATCTACCACAACTGGAGCTTTAATTGTTAGTGGTGGAGTAGGCATTGCCAAAAATCTCAATGTTGGTGGAAATTTAGAAATAACTGGAATATCAACATTTTCTTCAGATGTTGATATTAATGCTGCTGTCAATATTCTAAATGATTTAGTTGTAAGTGGTACTGCACAAGTATCTGGTGTAACAAGTTTCACTGATACAACACAAAATACATTAGGCAACGTTAATACTGGATCGGTACAATTTGATGGTGGTATTGGTGTTGAGAAAAATTTAACCGTTGGTGGTGGGATTTATGTTGGTGAAAAATCTGAATTTGTAGGAGTTGCAACATTTGGATCCGCTATTGATGGTAATGGTGGAGCAGATATTTCTGGTGGAGAAACTACACTTTCTTCGGCAACAATTAGTGATTTACCTGACAATCGTGTTGTTGTTTCTGGTCCTGGTGGATCTATAGATTATGATGATAATTTAACTTGGAATGGATCCAATCTTTCAGTTAGTGGTTCTGCTAATGTAGATAATATAAGATTTAATGGAAATGAAATTGATACTTCATCTGGCGGATTAACTCTAGATTCTGCATCTGGAACTATCACTGTTGATGATAATCTTACCATTGTTGGCGATCTTACTGTCAACGGAAATGAGACAATCATAAGCACTCAAATTCTTGAGGTTGAAGATATTAACATTGGAATTGCTTCTGTAGTACCAAAGTTAAATGATTCACAACTTGATGGTGCTGGAATTACAATTCATGGATTGGATGGTGATAAAACATTATCTTGGGACAATTCTAATTCTAGATTAGCATTCAATACTGATGTTTATGCGCCAAATTATTATGCAGGAACTTATGATGGTCCAAATGGAGTTGCATATTTTGATGATAATGGAAAACTAGTTGGAGCAGCTAGTACAGAAAGTTTATTATCGACAAGTTACTACATATTAACAATAGAACAATCAAGTGGAGTCCCAAAATGGACTTCAACAATTGATGGAGGAGAATACTAATGGCAAAACCAAGCACAAGGCAAGGACTGATAGATTACTGTCTTAGAAAATTAGGTGCTCCTGTATTGGAAATTAATGTTGATGATGAACAAATTGATGACTTAGTTGATGATGCGATACAATACTTTAATGAACGTCATTATGATGGTGTTGAGAAAATGTATCTGAAATATAAGATAACTAGCGATGATGTTGCTAGAGGTAGAGCACAAGGAACTGATGGTGTTGGTATTGTAACGACTACGGGAACTTCCACAGGAATTGCTGCCACTACATTCAATTTTTACGAAACTTCTAATTTTATACAAGTTCCAGATTCTGTAATAGGAATTGAAAGAATATTTAAATTTGACACCAGTTCAATTTCTGGTGGAATGTTTAGTATCAAATATCAGTTATTCTTAAATGATCTATATTACTTTAATTCTGTAGAACTTCTCCAATATTCCATGGTCAAGTCTTATCTGGAAGATATTGACTTTTTACTTACAACAGACAAGCAAGTTAGATTTAACAAAAGACAAGATAGATTATATTTGGATATTGACTGGGGATCTCAGACAGCAAATGAATTTATAGTAATCGAATGTTATAGAGCACTTGATCCAGCATCGTTTACCCAAATATATAATGATAGTTTCTTGAAAAAATATTTAACTTCCCTCATTAAAAGACAATGGGGTCAAAACCTTATCAAATTTAATGGAGTTAAGTTGCCTGGAGGAATTGAATTGAACGGAAGGCAACTTTATGAAGATGCAGAAAGAGAACTTGAAGATATTAAACAAAGAATGACGATGGAATATGAACTTCCACCACTAGACTTTATTGGATAATTATGACACTCAATCCATTTTTCTTACAAGGATCTCCTAGAGAGCAATTCCTAATACAAGATTTGATAAATGAACAACTGAAAATTTATGGGATTGATGTTTATTATCTTCCCAGAAAATTTTTGAAAACTGATGATATTTTGGGAGAGATTCAATCTTCTAGATTTGATGACAACTTTGTCATTGAGGCATATCTGGACAATTATGAGGGATATGCTCCTGGATCTGATATAATGACGAAATTTGGATTAAGATTAAAAAATGAAATAAATTTGATAATTTCTCAAGAAAGATTTGAAGACTTTATAACTCCATATTTGGAAGGAATAAAACTTGGAATTGAAGAGGGTAATATCACCGATCAAACAATGACAATCACCTCCAGACCAAGAGAGGGTGATTTAATATATTTTCCTTTAGGGGAAAGACTATTCGAAATTAAAAGAGTTGAGGCAGAAAAACCTTTTTATCAATTAGGAAAAACATATGTATATGAACTGCAGTGCGAACTTTATGAATATGAAAATGAAGATATTGATGTATCTGTAGAAGAAATCGATAATACAGTTCAAGATGAAGGTTACATTACAACTTTAACACTGGAACCTGTTGGTGCTGACGCAAGTGCAACGGCAACTATTGGTGGTGCTGGTATGGTTGGACTAATTAGTCTAACTAATGATGGATATAACTATACTTCAACACCAGTTGTAACTATATCTGATCCAACAAGTGGAACTACGGCAACTGCTGTTGCTATAACAACATCTATTGGCGGTATAAAATCCGTAAAGGAAATTAGAATAACAAATGCTGGATCTGGATATACCTCATCAGATCCTCCGACAGTCACTATAACTGGAGGAAGTGGAACAGGAGCAGCTGCTACAGCGATAATTGTTGATAACGGTGTACAAACACTATCAATTTCTACTGCTGGTACTGGATACTTCTATGCTCCCATCGTCACCATTTCTGGTCCTGCAGTTGGAACAACAGCAACGGCAGAGGCAATTGTAAATCCATCAACGGGTGGTGTTTCTCAACTCCAAATAACAAATACTGGAGCAGGATACACATCCGCACCAACAGTATCAATAGCAGGAGTATCAACCACAGGAATAGGAACATATCAACTCAGAGAAACTATAACAGGTTCACTTTCTGGAACAACAGCAGAAATTAGAAATATAGTAATCAGAACAGATATTGATTTGAATGATCCACCGATAGAATTGTATGTTGCTGTAAATGACGGACAGTTCTCTGCTGGAGAAGTAATAACTGGTTCAGATTCTTCTGCTTCCTATATACTTAAATCATATGATAATGATAGTTATGAAGAATCTTTTGACAATAACGAAGAAATTGAAACAGAAGCAGACAATATATTAGATTTCACTGAATCAAATCCATTTGGAGAATATTAATGTTAGGGACTTATTTTTATCACGAAATTATAAGAAAAACGATTGTTAGTTTCGGAACTCTTTTTAATAATATTTACATTAAACATGAGGATAAAAACAATAACGTAGTAGATGAAACAAAAGTTGGACTTTCATATGGTCCAATGCAGAAGTTTTTGGCAAAGTTGGAGCAACAGGCAGATTTAAAAAAACCTATTGCAATCACTTTACCAAGAATGTCTTTTGAAATGGTTTCTTTACAATATGATCCAACAAGAAAAACTAGTGTAACTCAAACCTTTAGAGCATCAGATGATGCTGGCAATATAAAGAAAGTTTATATGCCAGTTCCTTATAATATTGGTTTTGAATTAAGTATCTACTCAAAATTAAGTGATGATGCTTTACAAATTGTCGAACAAATACTACCATTTTTCCAACCATCATTTAATTTGACTTTGGATTTGGTAGATTCAATTGGTGAGAAAAAAGATATACCAATTGTTCTTGACAGTATTGATATGCAGGATGATTATGAGGGAGACTTTACCGTAAGAAGAGCACTTATCTATACTTTGAGATTTACTGTAAAGTCATATCTGTTTGGTCCTATTGCAGATTCTACGGAAGGTCTCATTCGTAAGGTTCAAGTTGATATGTATGCTGATACCAATACTCAGACTGCTAAGAGAGAGGTCAGATATACAGTAACACCAGATCCTATTAATGCTGATCCTGATGATGACTTTGGGTTTAGCGAAGTTTGGGAAGATTTTACAGATTCTAAGACTTATAGTCCAACTCAACAAACTGATATTTAAAAATTATGTCTGATAATTATGATTCAATCGATGAAGCTTTAAATGTTGAGAGTAAGATCGTAAAGACAGAAAAAGTTTCGTCAGAAATTCAAAATGTAAAACCCAAAGGTCCTGATATTGAAAAGGACTATGAATACACTCGTGCCAATCTCTACTCCTTAATTGAAAAAGGACAGGAGGCAATCAATGGAATTATGGAACTTGCTGGCGAAGGTGGAAGTCCAAGGGCATATGAAGTGGCAGGTCAATTAATCAAAAGTGTTGCCGATACTACAGACAAACTTATTGACTTACAGAAAAAACTTAAAGATGTTGAGGATGAATCTGTAAAAACGACTAACAATAATGTTACCAATAATGCTGTATTTGTTGGATCAACCACCGAGTTACAAAAACTACTCAAACAAGGTTTTCTAAATAATAAAGAGTAAACTTGTTTCCTAATGGGTTGGTCAGAAAAATATAAAAAATCAATTGATTGTGACAACCCAAAAGGTTTTAGTCAACGTGCCCATTGTCAGGGTAAGAAGAAAAAAATGTCAGAAGAAAAAAAAGATCACGAATACTCAATGGCACGGTCTGAGTTGAAAACTGTGACTAATGCCGCAAAGCGTCTTCAAAAGAAGATGGGTAAGAAAGGTGAGGGCAATCTGCAAGCTTGGGTACAATCCAAAATCACAAAAGCAGCAGATTACATTGATACTGCCGCAGATTATGTAACTAATGAAGAAACCGTAAGTGAAGAGGGACTCCGAGATTGGTTCGGAAAGTCCAAATCAAAAGATGGTAAAAAAGGTTGGGTTAATGTTGTAACAGGTGGAACCTGTGCAAGTGACGAACCTGGAGAAGGAACTCCTAAGTGTGTCTCTTCTGCAAAAAGAGCAAGTATGAGTAAGGCAGAGAGACTTTCTGCTCAAAGAAGAAAGAAGAAAGCGGATCCTGGTCAACAACAAAAGTCTGGTGCCGCAAAACCAACATATGTTTCTACAGACCCTAAGAAGAAAATGAAAAAAGAAGAAGTAGAAGTAACAGAAGCAAAGGATAAACCAGGTAAGGGTAGTGGTAAGAAAGATGCTTGTTACCATAAGGTTAAGTCTCGTTATTCTGTATGGCCAAGTGCATATGCATCAGGAGCACTTGTAAAGTGTCGTAAGGTTGGTGCTTCTAACTGGGGTAATAAGTCAGAGTCTTATGACTTCTCAAATTGGAGAGATGATTTCAAAGCAATTGAAATTGAAACGGTAAATCTTATTGAACCCGATCCAATTCAAGGTGGACAACCAATAGAAGAAGGTCAGAAGTGTTGGAAAGGATATGAGAAGAAGGGAACCAAAAAAATGTTTGGTAAAACCTACAATAACTGCGTGAAAAAAGAAGAATTTGAAAAAGAAATTCCTTCTGGTGATATTAAAAAGTTGACTAAAAAAGCAGTTAAAAGAATTGATACTAATGTCAGTGGTCATGTTGACAAGAAAGATAAATCTATGGGAGATTATGGTGAGTTTGTGCCAACACCAGATGGTAAAGGAAAATTAGTTACTTCCATAAAGAAAGAAGAGTTTTCAGATTGGAGAGAAGAACTTGGAGAGGATTGGCAGAAGGTCAACAAGGGTGATAAAACTGATGGTATGAGTCAAAAAGCAGTTAATGCTTATCGTCGTGAAAATCCTGGTTCTAAGTTAAAGACTGCTGTAACTGGTGATCCAAAACCAGGTAGCAAGGATGCCAAACGCAGAAAGTCCTTCTGCTCCCGCTCTAAGGGGCAGCAAGACATGCATAACATTGATTGCTCAAAAGACCCCGATAAAGCAATTTGTAAAGC